>MDTC01224112.1_pt1 | contig 264877 bp, 237 predicted proteins | sample 811181 | NCBI WGS metagenome assembly MDTC01 (sample SAMN05326644, study PRJNA326480) | marine metagenome | isolation source: seawater | place: Pacific Ocean: North | collected 2011
GGGTCCAGCATGCCGTCTTCGTAGTCGGGGCAGGTGAAGCGGGCGTAGTACCAGCTCGACTCCATAAAGGTATCGAAGGTGTCGGTCTCGCGCTCTACCGCCTCGCCGTTGAGGCTGTCTTTGCGCCACTCGGGATCGGCCTTGATCGGTGACTGCACGCCGTCCATTTCCACGTCTTCGGGCAACAGGATGGGCAGCTTGTCAGCGGGCACGGCAATCTCGCCACCGTCGGGCAGGTTGAAAACCGGAATCGGCGCGCCCCAGTAGCGCTGGCGGGAAACCCCCCAGTCGCGCAGGCGGTAATTGGTGGTGACGCGGCCCTTGTTGAGGCCTTCCAGCTTGGCGGCGATGGCGTCGAACGCCGCATCAAAGTCGAGGCCGTTGAACTCCTCTCCGGAGTTAATTAGTGTGCCTTTGTTGGCATGATTATCGTCCCAGCTTTCCCAATTTCTGGTTTCTTTTTGGTCGCCTTTACGTATTTCTAGTGCGGGGAACTCTTCCCATGGCTCAGAGCCTTCTGCTGATTTGTTAGTGAATTGTTCGATATCCTCCAGATTCCATTCAGCAGGAGCGATGACAGCTTTGATTGGTAAGCGGTACTTTCGGGCGAATTCATAGTCGCGCTGGTCGTGGGCAGGCACGGCCATCACCGCGCCGGTGCCGTAATCCATCAGCACATAGTTGGCAATCCACACCGGCACGGGCTCGCCGGTAATGGGGTGCAGGGCAGTGATGCCGGTGGCCATGCCCTTTTTCTCCATGGTGGCCATATCGGCCTCGGCCACAGAGCTGTGGCGGCAGCCGTCGATAAACGCCGCCAGCTCGGGGTTGTTCTCGGACAGCGCCAGGCTGATTGGGTGCTCCGCAGCCAGACTGACGTAGCTGACGCCCATCAGGGTATCGGGGCGGGTGGTGTAGACCTCAAAGTGGTCGATACCTGCCACGCCGTCGGCCAGGTCGAAGCGCATTTGCACGCCCTGTGAGCGACCGATCCAGTTGCGCTGCATGGTACGCACCTGCTCGGGCCAGCCGTCGAGCTGATCGAGGTCGGCCAGCAGTTGGTCGGCGTAGTCGGTGATTTTGATAAACCACTGGGGGATTTCCCGGCGTTCCACCTGGGTGTCGCAGCGCCAGCAGCAGCCGTCGATGACTTGCTCGTTGGCCAGCACGGTTTCGTCGTGGGGGCACCAGTTCACTGCCGAGGTCTTTTTGTAGACCAGGCCTTTTTCGTAGAGGCGGGTGAAGAACCACTGTTCCCAACGGTAGTAGTCGGGCTTGCAGGTGGCCAGTTCGCGGTTCCAGTCGTAGGCAAAGCCCAGTTGCTGGAGTTGGCCGCGCATGTAGTCGATGTTTTCCACGGTCCACTTGGCGGGCGCGGTGTTGTTTTTCACCGCTGCGTTCTCGGCGGGCAGGCCGAAGGCATCCCAGCCCATGGGCTGCAGAACATTTTTGCCCAGCATGCGCTGATAACGGGAGATCACATCGGCAATGCTGTAGTTGCGAACGTGCCCCATGTGCAGCTTGCCACTGGGGTAGGGGAACATGGCCAGGCAGTAGTATTTCTCGCGGCTCTCGTCCTCGACAGCGGTGAAGCTGCCCTGCTCCTGCCAGTACTGCTGGACGCGGGCTTCAATATCGCGGGGGGTATAGTGGTGATCCATTGGCGATGCGGTCTCTGCACGTTCATTGAGAAAGCCGGGCATTTTAACAGCTTGTCGCCGCGCCGCCCATGCGATTTGCGGGGAATCAGCGGCGGCGACGGATCGCAATGGCGGCGAGAAGAGCGCAGGCGATAATTACAGGGGTGGATCCCCAGCGGCTGAAGGGCGTGTGACCTGCGCGACCATGCAGTTCGCCGATCAGGTTATCCTTGGTAAAAGAGGGAATACGTTTCACCATATTGCCACGGTGGTCGACGATGGCGGTAATGCCGGTGCTGGTTACGCGCAGCAGTTCACGGCCGTTTTCCAGCGCGCGCATCTGTGCCATCTGCATGTGCTGGGCAGGGCCGATGGAATTGCCAAACCAGGCGTCATTACTCACGGTAAGCAGGACATCGGCGTCGGCAGTACTGCGAGCGATCAGATCGGGGTAGACAATTTCGTAGCAGATGGACGGTGCGAAATTCCAGCCTGCTGCGGTCAGTGGAGCCTGATTCGGGCCGCCGCGACTGAAGCTGGACATGGGCAAATCGAAGAAGCCGATCAGGCCGCGAATATAGCTTGCCAGCGGCACGTACTCACCAAAGGGCACCAGTCGCTGCTTGTGATAAATACCCTCGCCACCGGCAATCACCATCAGCGAGTTGTACATGTCTTCGTCAAACTTCGTGGGCACGCCGGTAATGAGTGCGGTGTTGTTTTCCGTCGCGCGTTCGCGAACATAGTCAAAAAACGGTTCCGCGTTGCGATAGAGAGCGGGGATGGCAGCTTCAGGCCAGACCACGATATCGACGTCATCCCACAGGGCTTCGGAGCTGAGGTCGTAGAGTTCCAGCGTGGCCCAGTACTGGCTGTAGGCCCACTTTTTGTCTTGGGTGATGTTGGACTGTATGGCCCCAATACGCAGGGCGGGCTTATCTGCGGGCTGTGTCCATTCTACTCGCTGCAATGAGGCGCCCAGCCCGAGCAGGGCGACGCAGCCCAGCAGCGGCAGTGCCGAGCGACCGCTCTGGCCGCGCGGTGCCAGGACGATGGCTGCCACAGCCGCACCGCTCAGTGCTACCCAGAAGGTCAAACCGTATATGCCCAGCACCGGGGCCCAGCCGGCCAACGGGCTGTGCAGGTGGCCGTAGCCCAGATAGAGCCAGGGGAAGCCGGTCATAAACCAGCCGCGAAGCCACTCAAACAGCACCCAGCCGGCGGCAAAGCCGAGCAGGCGGCCGCTGCGACCGTCGCGCAGCCAGCGTGAATAGCTGTAGCCGAAGAGGCCCGCGATCAGGCCGATGCCGATGCAAAAGGCTGCGGTCATCAGCGCTGACAGGGGCGCGGAGGTGTCGCCGTACACGTACATAGCGACAAAAATCCAGGAGACACCCGTCAGAAAGCTGCCGCTGCCAAATAACCAGCCTCGAAAGAATCCTTCCTTGGGTGAGCTGTCATCCAGTGCCCAGGCCAGGATGGCCATGCACAGGATGCCTATAGGCCAAATATTAAAAGGGGCGAGAGACAGTGGCACGAGTGCCCCGCCCAGCGCGGCAATTATCCGCTTCATCCTGTTGTGGCTCCGAGTGGTCAGCAAGGATCGCTGTGCTGCGACTGCGCGCTAGTGTAACGGCGCGCTGTGACGGCTGCCAGCGCGCATTAGCAGACTATTCCTCGGCGGGTTCGTTCAGGCGGGCTTCCTTGGGGGCTGTCCGTGGCACTGGGACAGTGTCGGTGGCGATCAGGTACTCCGGTCGCGGTGTTTTATCGGGATAGCGGTCGCTGAGCGGCTCCGGTACGCCGCGCTCATCGATCAAGTAGACATGTTTGCGTTGCAGAGAGCGAGCTTCTCGTACGCCGCAGGAGTGGGCAATCACGCCGACTTCATGCATCAGGTTCTTCGCGTAGTTGGCCACTCGCTTGGCTTTGTCTTCGGGGACCAGACCGCGCTGAAGCTCCGGATTGTGCGTGGTGATGCCGGTGGGGCAGGTGTTTTTGTTGCACTGCAGCGCCTGAATGCAGCCGAGCGCAAACATAAAGCCGCGCGCGCTGACAATAAAATCGGCCCCGACACACAGCGCCCAGGCGGCTTCAGCGGGGTTGATCATTTTGCCGGAGGCGATCACCTTAACGCGCTCTCGCAGGTGGTATTCATTCAGTTTGTCGACCACCAGTGGCAGGCTGCGGCGCAGTGGCAGGCCGACGTAATCCATCAGGCTTTGCGGCGCGGCGCCGGTACCGCCGTCAGCGCTGTCGATGGTGATGAAGTCCGGCGCGTACTCCAGACCGCGGCGGTGGACCGCCTCGCCCAGCTCATCCAGCCATTCGCTGAAGCCCAGCACCATTTTAAAACCGACCGGCTTTCCCGTAATTCGCCGTATCCGCATCAGGTTGTCGAGCAGCTCGTCAACGCTGCGAATATCGGGGTGCCCATTGGGGCTGATCGAATCCTGTCCAACCGGAATGCCGCGAATTTTCGATACTTCTTCGGTGACCTTGCCGCCGGGCAATATGCCGCCTTTGCCGGGTTTGGCGCCCTGGCTGAGTTTAAGCTCGAACATGCGCACCTGCGGGTGGGCGGCGATATCGCGCAGTCGCTCCTCGCTGATATGACCGTGGTCATCGCGCACGCCGTACTTGGCGGTACCGATCTGAAAAACGATGTCGCAGCCCGCTTCCAGGTGGTAAGGGGACAACCCACCTTCACCGGTATTCATCCAGATGCCCGCTTCTTTGGCGCCTGCCGCCAACGCACGAATGGCCGGTTTGGATATGGCGCCAAAGCTCATGCCGGAGATATTGAAAATGGCGGAGCTGGCAAACGGCTTATCGCAGAAGCCCTCGCCGATACACACGCTGTGGGTGGGGGCCGCGTCCTGACTCAAGGTCGGGAACAGGCAGTTCATAAACAGGACTTCGTTGGGGTGGTTCAAGGATCGTGTCGAGCCGAAGGCAATGGTGTTGTCGAGATTTTTGGCCGCTCGATACACCCAGGAACGCTGGGCGCGGTTAAACGGCAGTTCCTCGCGGTCCATGGCGAAAAAATACTGGCGGAAGAATTCGCCGAGATGCTCGAACAGGTAGCGAAAGCGGCCGATCAGCGGATAGTTGCGGCGAATGGCGTGCTGGGTTTGCGTGACATCGCGATAGTACAGCCATACGAGGTAGAGCAGGCCTACACCCACCACAAAGACCAGTAGCAGAGCGCTGTAACTGATGATGCTGTGGGCCAGATTATTCAGTGCTTCGAGCGTGCTGCTGGCAGACATAAAACTCCCCTCGACGTTGCCTATCCGCCCATTGTAGACCTTGGTGGTGAGGGGAGTTCAAGTTTTTAGCTTTCCGGCAGTTGTCGCATGCGCAGCAGGTGAATCTGCCGGTGGTCGGCATTGACGACCTTGAACTCAAAGCGGTCCAGTTGTGCCACTTCGTTGCGGCTGGGCAGGTGTCCGAAAGACTGTAGCAGCAGGCCGCCGATAGTATCGAACTCGTCGTGATTCAGCGCGGCCCCGAAGTGCTCGTTAAAGTCTTCGATGGGGGTGAGCGCTTTGACGACATAGTCGTTGTCGGCGATCTTGCGAATGGGCAGATCGTCTTCTTCATCGTACTCATCTTCGATGTCGCCGACGATTTGCTCGAGGATATCTTCAATGGTGATCAGCCCGGCGGCGCCGCCGTATTCGTCAATCACGACGGCCATATGGTTGCGTTTTTCGCGGAAGTCCCGCAGCAGCACATTCAGGCGTTTGCTTTCCGGAACCAGAGTGGCCGGGCGCAGAATGGCGCGCAGGTCGATGTCGTCGGTGTTGCCGGTTTTCCACAGCAGTGGCAGCAAGTCCTTGGACAGCAGAATCCCCAATACCTCGTCGAGGCTGTCGCCAATAACCGGGTAGCGGGAGTGGCCCGTTTCAATAATGACCGGCAGCAGTTCGCTCAATGGCTGATCGGCCTTGAGTACCACCATTTGGGGACGAGGGATCATGATCTCACGGGCCTGCATTTCGCTGATATGCATGGCACCTTCTACGATGCTGGTGGCATCGTCGTCGATCACTTCGTTCTGACGGGCTACTGCGAGAAGTTCAAGCAGGTCTTCACGGGTTTTCGGTTCTGAGGAAAAAGCATGGGCAATTTTTTCGATCCAGGATTTGTCACCCGGATCGCTGCTAGATCGGTCTTCGCTCATGATTTTGTGTGCTGTCCTCGCATGTGGCGGTCGTGCCGGATCAATAGGGATTGTCTATGCCGAGCTGCCCGAGCAGGGCAATCTCCAGCGCTTCCATGACCTCGGCCTCGCCATCATCAATATGGTCAAAACCGAGCAGGTGGAGTGTACCGTGAATTATCATATGCGCCCAGTGGTCGTGAGGCGCCTTGTGCTGTTCCTCGGCCTCGCGCTCAACGACTTGCCGACATACGACCAAATCGCCCAGCAGGGGCAATTCCAGTTCGGGAGGCAGGTCGGCGGGAAATGACAATACGTTGGTGGGCTTGTCCTTGCCGCGGTAGTCGCGGTTCAGGGTCTGGCTCTCGGCCTCATCCACCAGGCGAATGCTGAGTTCAGCGTCGTTGCGACGTCCCCGTAACGCGGCTTCTGCCCAGCTTTGTAGCTGCGCCTGCGAAGGTAAGCCCGGTGCCGGGTCGCAGGCAATTTGCAGGTCGAGTTCCAGAGTCAGGTCAGCGCTGGGGGGCATCTTCAAAGGCCGCGTAGGCTTCGACAATTTTCTGTACCAGCGGGTGGCGCACTACGTCTTTGGCCTGGAAGTTAGTCATGCTGATGCCGTCGACATCGCCCAGTACCGTCATCACATGCGTGAGTCCGCTGGGGGTGCCGCGTGGCAGGTCGATCTGCGTGGCATCGCCGGTAATAACGGCGGTGGAGCCAAAGCCGATACGGGTGAGGAACATTTTCATCTGCTCCCGAGTCGTGTTTTGCGCCTCGTCGAGAATAATGAAAGAGTCATTCAGAGTGCGGCCCCGCATATACGCCAGTGGCGCAATTTCGATGACATTGCGTTCAATCAGCTTGGTCACCGTTTCGTTGCCGAGCATTTCGTACAGGGCGTCGTAGAGTGGGCGCAGGTAAGGGTCGATTTTCTGCGCGAGATCGCCGGGCAGGAAGCCCAGTTTCTCGCCCGCTTCCACTGCCGGGCGCACCAGCAGAATACGCTGGATATCGTGTGCCAGCAGTGCCTCAACGGCACAGGCCACCGCCAGATAGGTCTTGCCGGTCCCCGCTGGGCCAATACCGAAGTTCACGTCGTGCTGACGAATCGCGCGCACATAGTTCTGTTGATTGCCGCCACGGGGTTTGATGCTGCCCTTCTTGGTGCGGATCACCACTGGCTCGCTGGGCGAAGACAGCTCTTCAAGGTGAGACTTCTGCATGCGCAGATGAATTGCCTCGGGGTTGAGAGTGGTGCCTGAGGTGCTCTCTCGGTAAAGATGTTTCAGCAGCTGCACTGCTTCTTCCACGGCACTGTCGTCGCCGCTGACCTGAAAGGTGTTGGCGCGCGCGGCAATATGCACATGCAGCCGCTGTTCTATCAGTTTCAGGTGCTCGTCGAGATGGCCGCAGAGGGCGGCCAGGTGCTGGCTGTCGCTGGGTTCGAGAGTAAGTACGCGTTGTGTTGCCTGTGCTGTCAATGTGACTCCGCTTGCCGCCGCAGCGGCCTGATCAGGGGATATAACGGGAAGAATACGCCGATTTTAGCTGCTCGGAAATCCGCGCTTTACACCGGGCTCAGTGAACCAGCTCGCCGCGCAGTGAATTCGGCAGTGCTTCAGTAATGAGAACGTCGACAAAGTTTCCGATAAGAGATTGATTCGTCGACGAAAAATTCACCACTCGGTTATTCTCAGTACGACCTTGCAGTTGCCCCGGATCTTTCTTGGACACACCGCCTACCAGAATGCGTTGGGTGCTGCCGACCATTTGTCGGCTGATCTGGTTGGCCTGTTGCAGAATGCGATGCTGCAGGCGTTGCAGGCGCTCTTTCTTCACGGCGTCCGGGGTGTCGTCGTCCAACTGGGCAGCGGGCGTACCGGGGCGGGCGCTGTATATAAAGCTGAAGCTGTGATCGAAGCCGATATCGGCGATCAGTTTCATGGTGTCGTTGAAATCGTCTTCGGTTTCACCGGGAAAGCCGATGATGAAATCGGACGACAGGCTGATGTTCGGGCGGATGGCTCGCAGTTTGGCGATTTTTGCCCGGTATTCCTCGGCAACGTGGCCCCGCTTCATCGCGGCCAGAATACGGTCGCTGCCGCTCTGCACCGGCAGGTGCAGGTGATCGACCAGTTCGGGAATGTCGCGATAGGCCTCAATCAGGGCATCGCTGAATTCAACCGGGTGTGAGGTGGTGTAGCGAATGCGCTCGATACCGGGTACCTGAGCGACAAAACTCAGCAGTTCGGCGAAGTCGACTATTTCGCCCTCGTGATTTTCGCCGCGATAGGCGTTTACGTTCTGTCCGAGCAGATTGACTTCGCGCACGCCCTTGGCAGCGAGTTGGGCGACTTCGGCAATGACATCGTCAAAGGGGCGGCTGACTTCTTCGCCGCGTGTGTAGGGCACCACGCAGAACGTACAATATTTGGAGCAGCCTTCCATGATGGAGACAAAAGCGCTGGGGCCATCCACACTGGGTTCGGGCAGGCTGTCGAATTTTTCGATTTCCGGGAAGGTGACATCCACGACTACCGGGCCGTCCGGCTTGCGCTGGTTCAACATGTCCGGTACGCGGTGCAGCGTCTGCGGCCCGAAAATCACATCGACGTAGGGCGCACGCTTGCCGATGTCTGAGCCTTCCTGACTGGCGACACAGCCGCCGACACCAATAATCAGCTCCGGGTTGCTTTCCTTGAGCTGTTTCCAGCGGCCGAGTTGGTGAAAGACCTTCTCTTGCGCTTTTTCCCGGATAGAGCAGGTATTGAGCAGCAGAACGTCGGCTTCTTCGGGGTTGTCAGTGGGTTCCAGGCCGTGACTGACCCCCAGCAGGTCCTGAATACGCGCGGAGTCGTACTCATTCATCTGGCAACCGTGGGTTTTGATGTACAGCTTCTTGGTCTTTTCAGTCATGGTTCGGCGACGGGCGCTGGAAAATGGGCCGACATTATAGCGGTCTTGCTGCCTAAATCCCAATCAGTTCGGTGCCTGTGGGCGAATTATGGTATCATCCGCCGCCCCGCGGGCGATGGCCCGGCGCGGGACATTTACCGCCCAGTTGAGAACTGCCCAAGTGATGCCCAAGACCCCGATTTACAAGGTGATCTTTCACAACAACAACCAAGTTTACGAGCTGTATGCCCGCGCGATTTATCAGAGCGATATGTACGGTTTTATCGAGGTGGAGGAGTTTGTATTCGGCGAGCCTGGGCAGATTGTGGTCAACCCCGGCGAAGAAAAGCTGAAAAATGAATTCAGCGGAGTGATTCGCAGTTACCTTCCCATGCATTCGGTGATTCGCATCGATGAAGTGGAAAAAGAAGGGGCCGGAAAAATTCTGGAGTCTGAGGGCGGCAGTAATGTACGTCACTTCCCCATGCCCGGTAGCCGTCCATCGCCCAGTAGCGATTAAGGCTCGCGTTATGAGAGGCGATGCTGGTCGGTGAGTAACGCCGACAAAATAAAAAGGGGCCATTGGGCCCCTTTTTTTATGCGCTTTGCTAGGGTTCAGCCCAGTCGCTGGCGCACGGAGGCGAGCTTCACACACGTCACGAAGACTTGCATGGCGCGATCGATTTCCTCCAGCGTAGGAACGCTGGGCGCAAGGCGGATGTTGCGGTCCTGCGGGTCTTTGCCGTAGGGGAAGGTAGCCCCTGCGGGGGTCAGTTTTACGCCGGCATCGGCCGCCATGGCCACCACTTGCTTGGCGAGGCCGGGCAGGGTGTCGACGGCGATAAAATAGCCGCCCTCGGGCGCCGTCCAGCTCAGCAGGCCACTGTCGCCAATACCCTGGTTGAGATGCTTCAGCACAATATCAAAGCGCGGTTTGAGGACGGCCGCGTGTTCGCGCATATGTGCGGCCAGGCCGTTGCTGTCTTGCAGCAGACGTACATGGCGGAGCTGGTTGATCTTGTCGGGACCAATCTGCGTCATCCCCAAGTGGTGTTTGAATGCTTTCAGATTGGCGGCAGACATACCCACAAAGGCAACGCCAGCACCCGCGTAGGTGATTTTAGAGGTGGAGCCGAACAGATAGACGCTGTTTTCGGTGCCCGCCTTGCGGCAGGCGTCCATCAGATTAGCCAGCTCCGGAGCACTGTCGCTGAGGCTGTGCACGGCGTAGGCGTTATCCCAGAATACGCGGAAGTTGTCGCCTGCGACCTTGCCAAGCTCTGCAATGCGCTTGACGACATCATCGCTGTACACAATCCCGGTCGGGTTGCTGAAGCGGGGTACGCACCAAATACCTTTGATACTGGCGTCGGCTTTTACCAGCGCTTCGACTTCGTCCATATCTGGGCCATTGTCGTTCATGCTGACCGGGATCATTTCTATGCCGAGGTGTTCGCAAACAGCAAAGTGGCGGTCGTAGCCGGGCACCGGGCAGAGGAATTTCACCGTTTGCCCGCCATCGCTCCACGCTTTGCCCAGATCGCCAAAGCCCATATGGTTGGCGAACATTGCAGCGAAGTACATCAGGGTCAGACTGCTGTTGCCACCAATCAGAATTTCGTCGGTAGAGACGCCCAGTACCGGGGCAAACAGGCGCTTGCACTCGGCAATGCCGTCCAGGCCGCCATAGTTGCGCAGGTCGGTATTGGTTTCGTTGCTCAGGTCGTGCCCGAGCACGTCGAGAATCGCGTCGGACAGGCTGAGCTGTTCGCTGCTGGGCTTGCCGCGTGTCAGGTCGAGATTGAGCCCAGCGGCTTTAAATTCTTCATACTGCGCGCTGAGGGCGCTTTCCCATTCGCGGAGTTGTTCCGTAGAGGCTTGGTCGAGTTGCAAGATCGTCACCTTAAATGCGCTTGTGCGTTGGCTGTGTCGTCGCGCGGTGCTGTGAATACCGCAGTCGCTAAGTATAACTGCTTTGTGAAGCGGCAGTAAGATGGGGTCAGTGGCGATCGCCCTGGCCGCTGATGCCGGACAGGCCTGAGGCGATCAGGCGGAGCTGGTGCAGTTCATCGATCAGTGTGCGGGCGCTGCTGTCGTCGACATTGACGCGCTTCAAGCCATCGAGCAGGCGCTGTTCGATATCGCTGCCCATGGCTTTGGCGCGGCGCATCAAGGCCCATTCCCGGTGAGGTTTGATATACCAGAGAATGTCGTCGACAAGCCCGAGGTTGCGGCGCAGCGCGTCACTGTTACTGCCATTGCGCAGCCAGTGATAGAGCAAAATACTGGTCATGGGACCATAAAGCAGGTTGTCGACACTGGCTGGCAGATTGACGCCATGGGTCTTCTGGTCGATCAGCGTATGCACTTTTCGGCGCAGACGGGTCACCCGCCGCTTGCCGGCTTCAAGATGCAGCCGCCGACGGTCATTGAGCTTGGCACTCTGCACCAGCTGCTGACAGCAGTGATCGACATCGGCCTGCTGCGCGGTAAATGCCTCACTGTTCAGTTCGCTGTTTCGCAGCTTGCGAACAATACGGTGCAGGGCGCTCTCGAACTCCTCTTGTAGCAAGGGGTCGGCCTGTTGCCAGCGAAGGCTACCCGATACCAGTTGTTGGCTGAGTTGCCGCGCGGGGTGCAGCGGATTGAGGAACAGGCGCCGCTCTTGTAATGCAACACCGCTGACCAATGTTTGCAGGGTATTCAGTGACGCCAGCATACGCGGTGGGAATTGTTGCTGACGGTTCAGTCGGCAGCGGGTGAAGATTGCTGCTGCCTCGCGTAGTAGCTGCTGATCGCTTAGCGTTTCCTGGCTGCGGCTGGCGGGCGCGCCACTGTGCCGGGAGCGCAGGCGTGCAAGACGTGCCTCATTCAGGGCGCGTTGCTGGGCAGTTAAATTCTGTTGATTGAGTTGGCGCTCGATATGGGCGATCCAGCCGTCCAATCCGCCACTTTGTTCATCGCCACTATCGGGCAGTTGATTGAGCAGGCTGTCGTAGAGTTGCTGAATTTCCCGCATTACCAAAACGTTGAACAAGGTCAGGCTTTGGCTGAGGTGCTGACTGTCGATTTTCAACGGGTCAGTCAGTTGTTGGAAGCCCGCGAGAATCGACATGGGTGAGATCGCTCGGCACAGACGACTGGCGCGCTCACTGAGCTGAGGATTTTGCTGTTGATCACAGCGCTGCATCAACAGGTCGAGCTTGGGGTGGTAGCCGGGGATATAGGGTGTGGCACCACTGATTTTTTGCTGCAGTTGCCGGGTAAACTGCCGGTAGGCTTCGTCTTGGCCGCTGCGGATGCGCTGTTGCTGGTTTAGTAGTGCTTGCTGCTCGCTATCGTCTCTACTGTCCAGAGCTCGGCGATGAAAGTTGTCTTGCAGGCGTTCGAGGAAACGATACAGATGGTCGTCAAACCACGCATTGGTCAGTGAGACCAAAGTCGCTGTCAACTTATCTGCCGCTGCCGCATCCATCAATGCCGAGGCTACCCCGTTTGTATTGGCATGTTGCCGTTATTATCACCGCCGCACATCCGCAGAAACGTTACCACAGTGCCCGCAAGCTGCGCCGGTTTTGGCCTTATTTTTTCTCAAAGTATGAACAATGTCCACTAAGTGCCTGTTGTGGAGGGCGTTCAGGGTTTTTGGGCGATCAGCACGGCGCGTTTTGGGGCGGGGTAGCCCTCGACGGTCAGGCTGGGGTCATCGGGGTGGAGAAAGTCGGCGAGAGAGTGGAATTGCATCCAGTCGGTGCTGCGCTGCTCATCAGTGGTGGTGGTCGAAACGTCGACGAGTTGAATGTCCCTGAAGCCCGCTTTGCGAAGCCAGCTTTCGAGTGTGGCGGTGGAGGGGATAAACCAGACGTTACCCATCTTGCTGTAGCGCCCCTCTGGAACCAGTGTATGCCCCAGCTCACCGTCAACCACTAGCGTTTCCAGTACCAGTTCCCCGCCTGGGCGCAGGGCATCGCGCAGTTGCAGCAGATGGTCGAACGGGGAGCGGCGATGGTAGAGAATGCCCATGGAGAAGACGGTGTCGAAAGCGGCAAGCTTCTCTGGCAGATGCTCAATGCCCATGGGCAGTACCGCTACGGCGAAATCCTGCAGGTAATATTGCAGGGCGAAATACTGCACGATGAACAGGGGGGTGGGGTCGATGCCCGCCACGAGTTCGGCGCCGGCGCCGCGCATGCGCCAGCAGTGATAGCCGCTGCCGCAGCCCACATCCAGCACCCGGCGTCCGGCCAAGGGTGACAGTGCCTGCTCGAGGCGGTCCCACTTCCAGTCGCTGCGCCACTCGGTATCGATATGTACGCCGAACAGTTCAAAAGGGCCTTTGCGCCAGGGGTGCAGGCCCTTCAGGGCGTCCGTCAGAATTTGGCGGCTGGCCTCGTCGGCAGCGCCCTCGGCGCCAACGCGTGAACGGTTCAGGTGGCGGGTGTCGGGAGTGAGCGTGGGCAGGCTGCCGAGTGCTGTCTGCCATCTTGGCAGGTCGCCATAGCGTTTTGGATTGAGGCCCTTGGCGATCTGTGCAGGCAGTTGTGCTGCCCATTCAGCCAGCGCTTCACTTTGGGCAAGCTTTTCGAGGAAAGGGCGATAGTCCATACGCGGGCTGTTCATTTGATCGCCACCATCGATGCGAAATTAAAGCATTGAAACCACACATCTACGCTGCTGAACCCACAGGCTTTAAGGCGTTGCTGGTGTGCGCTTAAGGTTTCGGGCATCAAGACGTTTTCAAGGGCGCTGCGCTTTTGGGCCACTTCCAAGTCGCTGTAGCCGTTCGCGCGTTTGAAGGCGTGGTGCAGGTCGGTATTCAGTTCCTGAAGGTGGGTGTCGGCGAATTGAATTTTCTCCGACAGGATGAGAATGCCGCCGGGTAGCATGGCATCACTGATACGCTGACACAGTGCCTGGCGTTGATCCTCGGGAACAAACTGCAGGGTAAAATTCAGCACGACTACGGAGGCGTTACTCAGCGCCGTGTCTTGAATACTCTCGCAGCGCAGTTCTATATCGGTGTTGGATTGCGTGCAGTATTCACGGCAGCGTTCGATCATCGCTGCGGAGTTGTCGACGCCAATCAGCTGTAAATCTCGGCCTCGGGTTTCGCGACTGATCGCCAGCGAGCTTGCGCCCAGTGAGCAACCGAGGTCATAGCAGTTGCTGCCCGCTTTGGCATAGCGCCCGGCCATGACACCCGTCATGGCGATAATGGTCGCGTAGCCGGGAACGGATCGTTGGATCATATCCGGAAACACTTCCACAACCTTTTCATCGAAGGCAAAGCGTTGCAGGTCTGCCTGAGGGGAGGCGTAAATGGTGTCGGTTTTGTTCATCGGGGACGACGCTAAAAAATTTGCGGCGATTTTAGCATAGACGCCCCCGATGGAGAGGGGCGATTAATAGCTCCAGCGTGCGCCCAGCTCGTAGGAGCTCAGGTCGAGCTTGTCATAATCCCGTACGCGGAAGGTCAAGCCGAGTGCTTTTATGGGGTGATAAATTGCTTCGGCAATAAATGTGGAATCGTCACCGACGATAAGATTGTGTTCACCGATCTCCAGCGTGGCGCGCCACTTTTCATTAAAGTCGTGGCGTATCCCAATCTTGTATTCCCAGCCGCGCTGATTTCGGCGATTGCTCTGCGATTCCATCTCGTGGCGATCGGCTCCAATCAGCACCGAGGTAGTGGGGCTCAGATAGTAGTGAGCGCCAATACCGTAGGTCCACCAGCCGTCCTGAATGACGCCTCTCGGCATATAGGTATCGCCATCGTTATAGCGTACGTGCGCATGAACATATTCAAAGGCTTCGGCACTGGCCAGAAAGGTAGCGTTCTTTTCTTCCTCGAAAGGCCCCCAATCGGTGCTTTGGTAGGCGTAAGCCGCTTCAATGTAGGAGTAGTGTTTGCTTTCTGCCTGAGCGGTAATGGTAGCGGTCAATAGAAACGATACGGCGACGCCGCGTGCGGTCGAGGAGAGCATTTCCTGTATTCCTGAGGTGATTTGAATTCGGTGTTTCATGTGGCCTTGGTGGTAATCACCAAGGCCACAGCAGTTATGGGATAATTGTTTGCTCCACTGTGGCAAAGCCTTTCGAGACAATGCCGATTGGAGTGGTCACAGTTACCGTGAAGGTACCTTGCCCTGGCTGCGCCGCCTGATTTATCCGGTAGCTGAATACCGCCGGTCCGGGCAGGTTGCTGGACAGAACCGTGTTGCCAGACAGGTTTGTCACGGCGCCAAAGTCACTGGTCGCGCTGACGGTCGTGCCGGCGGGAGGAAGCTGGCCATTTACATCGTTAATGGTCACATTGATAAATACGGGGCCTCCGTCGAGGTCAATGCTACTTGGTGTTACCTGTACGCTCTGGCTTGAACCGGAAAACACAATAACAATGCTTTCACGCAGAGTGAGTTGCTCCTGCGTGCTGCAATTATTGGGCCCTTTGCAGAGGATGCCGGAATACAGGCCATCCGCCGCGTCATAATCACCTTCGTTGTCGATGTCGACAAAAAACTCGGTATTGACGTCGTAAATGCCATTCTCATTGTCGTCGGAAAAGGCTTCCGGAAGGTCAAGCAGGAGCTCTCCGTCGTCGTACTGGCCATTCGACGGCGAGGTATCCGCGAAGCTTTCTTCTCCTGATGTGGTCGCCAAAACGGTAATCCTGCCATCGCTGGGGCGCGGTTCTTGGGACGTGAGGGTGACGCTACATGCGCCGCTTACCGTAGCGCAGCTTGGCGTAACGGAACCGCCTTCTGCGCGAAAGGTGACCGTGGTGCCGTCAGGGGCGGGGTTATTGAAGCGATCGGCGGCTCTGATCGTGAGGCTCGTTGTGGTGCCATCATAATCTAGGCCTTCAATGTTGAGCTGGCTCGCACTCAAGGAGAAGCTGTCCTGGTCGGGTACGCCGGTTGTGACGGCGAGAGCAAAGGACTGTGCCGTGGTCTCTATGCCATTCTGCACTGCTTTCGCTTTCACGCTCACGGTCGTGGCAATGGTGCCGGCGGCAACGGTCGTGGATGCAATGCCGGAAGCATCGGTTACGTCGTTGGTATTACTGATTGTGATACCGCCTACAGAGTTGTTCAGCGAAAAGGTGACGTCTTGATTGGGAATGGGGGCGCCGGCGGCGTTAGTCACTTTGAATGACAGGGTTGCTTGTTCAGGCAGAGCTCCCGACCCTTTGATGCCGATTTGAGTCTCAGATGCTGATACGAAACTGATTGCACCCAATGGAGCGGGCTGTGTGCTTAACGTGACTGTCGCGCTATACGAACTCCCGCCGAGACTTGTTCTTGCGGTGACCTCGTCATCGCCGTCACAGCCTCTTGCGGTATAAGTCGTGCTGATTGTCCCGCTGGTGTTATCAACAATTTCACTGCTGAATTCCGCAAGACCTTGCCCTGCGCAGAGCGAGCTGAAAAGAACGCTCGCATCATCGGTAACGAGGCTGCCATCTTGATCAATGATGGAGACGGTTAATGTGGCGCTTTGCCCGGCTTCTAATGTAGTTCGATTGCTGGCAATTTCGCCGGCATTGAAGTTTGTTCCCGACAGGGAGCCGAAGCGAAAAACAGTGACAACGCTATCTTGCCCGGTATCGCTGTCGCCGCCGTCGGTGTTTGAGCCACCTTCTCCCGGCGATATGCTGGGGCCATCGCTGCCGCCACCGCCGCCACAGGCGGCAATCACAGTTGCTACGGTAAGAATGCCGGCGCGCAACAAGAGCTTCATACGAGTCCCCTACTTAGTTCCAATCTATTCTAGGCGGCGTCAATGAGACAGCCGTGAGTTGTTATATCGGTGCTTGGTGAGCAAGCTTGTACTTTAGCTTATCTCAGTAAGCTCCTCATCATGAAAGCATATTAGCGTAAATGTGTGGGGGATGGGGGAAACTTGTGAACCCGGTGGAATTTGCCTCTTACTGAGACACATTGCGACTGACAAGCGCTGTTTTGGCGCTATGGGCGACGATGCTCAATGGCATGCAGTGTGATTGGCAGCAGCTACTGATTTCGGGAGATGGCAAGCGCTGCACCCATTGAGTAACGGCGGTTCTTATCTATTCGTGGAGGGTGGAGGGCTTTTTCTCGGGCATAAAAAACCACCGCTTGGGTGGTCTTCTTGAATAGTGGTAGCAAGGGGCGGATGGATCCAAACAGGCGAGGGCCTGTTTGGCCCCTGCGGGCGGCGTTGCCGTCTGAAACGCAGTGCGTTTCTCGAACCGCGACGGCGGTTCTCATCCACCCGTGGAGGGCAGAGGGCTTTTTCTCGGGCATAAAAAAACCACCGCTTGGGTGGCCTTCTTGAATAGTGGTAGCAAGGGGCGGATTCGAACCGCCGACCCCAACATTATGAGTGTTGTGCTCTAACCAACTGAGCTACCTTGCCACAGATCTCTGTCGAGAGAAGGCGCGCATTTTCCTGACTTCTCAGTAGCTTGTCAAGCCTGCGCGCAGTGCATTAGACGTTAAAGCGGAAGTGGACGACGTCGCCGTCTTTGACGATGTAGTCCTTGCCTTCCAGTCGCCATTTGCCGGCGTCTTTGGCGCCTTGTTCACCCTTGTTGCTTACGTAGTCGTCGTAGCCGATGACTTCGGCACGAATGAAGCCTTTCTCAAAATCGGTGTGGATTTTACCAGCCGATTGGGGCGCTGTGGCGCCAACTGGGATGGTCCAGGCGCGGACTTCTTTAACACCTGCCGTAAAGTAGGTCTGCAGGCCCAGCAACTGGTAGCCCGCGCGAATAACGCGATCCAGACCGGGCTCTTCCATGCCGAGATCGGCCAGGAACTCGCCTTTTTCCTCGTCGTCGAGTTCGGCGATTTCCGATTCCAGTTTGTTGCAGATGGGCACGACGATAGCCCCTTCTTCTTCCGCAATACGGCGCACCACATCCAGGTGGGGGTTGTCTTCAAAGCCATCTTCGTTGACGTTAGCGATGTACATGGTTGGCTTGGTCGTCAGCAGGTGCAGCGTGGCGGCCCGTGCCTGTTCGTTGTCATCCAGCGTCAATGAGCGCAGCGGCTTGCCTTCGTCCAAGTGTGATTGGAGCTTCTCCAGTAGCGCTTTCATTGCCACAGCTTCTTTGTCGCCGCTTTTGGCGGTGCGGCTGACTTTCTGCAGCTGCTTCTCTACGGCATCGAGGTCTGCCAGTGCCAGTTCGGTGTTGATCACATCAATATCGGCGGCAGGATCGACTTTGTTGGCGACGTGAATGACGTTGTCGTTATCAAAGCAGCGTACGACGTGAGCAATGGCATCGGTTTCGCGGATATTAGCCAGGAACTTGTTGCCCAGGCCTTCGCCCTTGGAAGCGCCGGCAACCAGTCCGGCTATATCGACGAACTCCATGGTTGCGGGAAGCACGCGTTCGGGGGACACGATGCCTGCCAGAACCTGCAGACGAGGATCGGGTACGGCCACGATGCCAGAGTTGGGTTCAATGGTGCAGAAGGGGAAGTTCTCGGCGTCGATGCCCGCCTTGGTGAGGGCGTTAAACAGTGTCGATTTGCCGACGTTGGGAAGTCCGACGATGCCGCAATTGAAACCCATGGTGTTATCCCTGTTTGTAGCTGTGTAGTCGATTCATGGCCTTGGCCCAGTCGCCGTTGACGGCGTCCGGCAGGCAGCGAAGTGCTTCATCAATGCAGTGGTCAATCGCAATACGGTCATCATTGCTGGGTTTGCCCAGTACATAGCCGGTGACCTGGTCTGCGCTGCCCGGATGACCAATGCCAATGCGCAGGCGATGGAAGTTCCGGTTGTTGCCCAGCTTCTCGATACTGTCGCGAAGGCCATTGTGTCCGCCGTGCCCGCCGCCGCTTTTAAAACGGGCGCTGCCCGGAGGCAGGTCGAGTTCGTCGTGGGCAATCAGGATTTCTTCTGGCGCAATTTTGAAGAAATTGGCCATTGCTGCAATGGCTTGACCACTGCGATTCATATAGGTGGAGGGGATAAGCAGGCGAATGTCCTGCCCGTCCATAAAAAAACGGCCGGTATCGCCATGAAAACGCGATTCGGCCTGTAGCGAGCAGCCCTGTTGCCGGGCCAACTCAGAGACGAGCCAGGCACCCGCGTTGTGACGAGTATCCTGATATTGCTGGCCGGGGTTGGCCAGCCCAACAATCAGTTTGATTCGGGTCACTGGGGCGCCTGCTCAAAGCGAAATTAAGATTCTTCGCTCTCGCCTTCGCTGTCTTCTTCAGCGTCGTCATCACTGCTGCCGCCACCGCGAGGTGCTTGAACGCTGGCAACGGCTGAGTCGTGGTCTTCGCCCAGAATCAGTGCGGTGCTTTCAACGCCAGCAGGCAGTTTCAGGTCTGAAATGTGGACGATATCGCCGGTTTTCAGGTCCAGCATGTCCACTTCGATGAACTCGGGCAGATCTTTAGGCAGACACTGGACTTCCAGTTCGGTCATTGCGTGGGTGATAGAACCACCCTGCATTTTCACACCGTGGCAGCCTTCTTCGTTGATGAAGTGCAGCGGTACTTGCAGTGTGATCTTGGTGTCGGCGCTGACGCGCAGGAAATCTGCGTGCAGAAGCTGCGCTTTGGCTGGGTGACGGTGCAAGTCTTTAATGACCACAGACTCTTTGTTGCCGTCGACGTCAATGGTCAAAACGGAGCTGAAGAACGCTTCGTCTTCCAGGAACCAGACCAGATCTTTGTGGGGAATGCTGATCATCTGAGGGGCTTTGTCGCCACCGTAGATAATCGCAGGAACTTCGCTAGCCAAGCGACGCAGGCGGCGGCTCGCACCTTTCCCTACGTCAGTACGCGCTTTGGCGTTTACCGTGTATTCGCTGGACATAATGTCTCCTCATATAAAGCGAAAAACCGCCGAACTTGCGACCAGTCCGGCGGCGTATGTCGAAGCAGTGTGGTGTTGCGCTGGAATTAGCGGAACAGGGCGCTGATCGACTCTTCATTGCTGACCCGTCGAATCGACTCGGCCAGCAGGTTTGCCAGGGTAAGCTGGCGAATTTTTGTGCAGTTGGCTGCAGCTTCTGACAGGGGGATCGTGTCAGTCACCACCAGCTCATCCAGATCGGAATTGCTGATGTTGTCCACAGCGGGCCCGGATAATACAGGATGTGTACAGTAAGCGACAACTTTTGCAGCGCCTTGCGCTTTCAGTGCGGCGGCGGCTTTGCAAAGTGTTCCGGCAGTATCGACCATATCGTCGACCAGCAGGCAGGTCTTGCCTTCAACTTCACCGATGATATGCATGACTTGAGCGACACCGGCTTTCGGGCGGCGCTTGTCGATAATTGCCAGGTCGGCATCGTTCAGTCGCTTGGCAACAGCGCGGGCGCGAACAACGCCGCCGATATCGGGAGAAACGACCATCTGGTCTGGGTAGTTTTGTCGAGTAATGTCGTCCAGCAGAATGGGTGAGCCGTAGACATTGTCGACGGGAACATCAAAGAAGCCCTGAATCTGTTCGGCGTGCAGGTCGACGGTCAGAACGCGATTGATGCCCACACCGCTGAGGATGTCAGCCACAACCTTGGCAGAGATAGGTACGCGCTGAGAGCGTACACGGCGATCCTGGCGGGCATAACCGAAGTAGGGGACGACGGCAGTAATGCGCCCGGCTGAGGCGCGGCGCATGGCATCAGCCATTACCACCAGCTCCATCAGATTGTCATTGGTCGGTGCGCAGGTTGGTTGAATCAGGAAGACATCGGCGCCACGTACGTTGTCATTGATTTCAACAAAGACTTCGCCGTCGCTGAACTTGCTGACCGTGGCGTCACCGAGTGGAAGGCGGAGGTGCTCGGCAACCTTGCGAGCCAGCTCGGGGTTGGCGTTGCCGCTGAAGACCATCATATTGTGCACGGTCGAAGTCCTGTAAGGCTGAGGTTAAAGTCGTGAAGAGCAGGTTTCATGGCAAGCTGATTAAGTACATGCGGGCAGCTTGTCTGGAACCGTAAACCATAAACAAGATTCCCGCCATAGGGCGGGAATCTGAAAATGGCTGGGGTGGTAGGATGGGCTGCGGCCCTGCCGGGCCTTTGGCTTTCAGCCATCGCTTTGCGATGCCTAAGTGCAAAGCACTTATCGAACCTCGGTTCGATCCTACCGGATCAGGCTGTCTATTGCCTTTCCCCTTCAGAGCGCCGAATACCTCGTGTCACTCTGTCAAAATGGCTGGGGTGGTAGGATTCGAACCTACGAATGCTGAGATCAAAACCCAGTGCCTTGCCGCTTGGCGACACCCCAGTAAATCGTTACGCCTCAGCGAGTGTGGTATGCAGTGGCGAGTGGTTTACACCCTTCGCGATAAACCCGCTCATGTTTGTCGGGCACTGCTCCAAAACACTGGCTGCTGCACTCTTGCTGTCGAAACTCGCGAACACACAGGAACCGGTGCCGGTGAGTCTCGCGGGGGAAAATTGATCCAACCAAATCAAGGCCTTATCAACTTCTGGATACAGCGTTCTGACCAGTTTTTGGCAGCTGTTTCCAGTGGCCCCCTCAAGAAAGGCCGCTATTTTGATGGGTGAGTCATGACGTGTCAATTGTTCATGCGAAAAAATTTCTGCGGTGCTGACTTCGCAGTCGGGGCGGAGGATCAGATACCAGCGCGATGCGGTGTCGATGGGGCGAATGATCTCGCCGACACCTTCTGCCCAGGCGGTCCGTCCGCGAACAAAGACGGGCACATCGGCGCCCAGCTCTAAGCCCAGCTCGGCGAGGGCATCCAGACTCAGGCCGAGTTGCCATAAGCGGTTCAGGCCCAGCAAGGTGGAGGCGGCATCGGAGCTGCCGCCGCCGATGCCGCCACCCATCGGCAGGCGCTTGTCCAGGCGAATATCGGCGCCTAGAGGGCTGCCACTGGCGTCCTGTAACAGCCTTGCGGAGCGCAGGATCAGATTGTTGTCGTCGGTCACGCCGGGCAGTTTACTCAGGAAGTGCAGTTGGCCGTCGCTTCTGTCAGTCAGATGAAGCGTGTCGCCATAGTCGAGCAACTGAAAAACCGTCTGCAGTTCGTGGTAGCCATCGGGGCGGCGCCCGGTGATGTGCAGGAACAGGTTGATTTTGGCGGGACAGGGTAGGCTGAGCTGGCTCATTTTGTACATTCTTCGCTGGCTTGTGACCAGCTGCTGATCAGTAGCTTAAGGCGTACGTCCTGTCGGCGGGCTTCAACCCGCTTGGGCAGCGTCTCTTCACGGGCGTTTGCATCGTGTGCGAAGTCGAGTGTCCAGCCGAGTTGTTCCAGATGGGCAAGCCGTCCGTCGGGGCTGACCTCTGCCGTCAGTGGTGAGTCAGGTGCGGCCTGGCCCCGCAGCCAGTAGCGCAGAGCATAAACAGGAACGGGCCAGCCGATTTCTGCAGCAAGTTGTTCGGCATTCTGGGCGCGGCGAGTCTCCCCTTTGTAGTTGAGTTCCGCTCCGTAGCGGTCACTGATGATCTCGGCACCACCGACTCCCATGGGGCCGCTGAGGCGAATGCGGCTATTGTCACGGCCGCACTGCAGCCAGCGGATCTGGCTGCTTTCTTGCTGATCGCCCATCCAGAGGCCGATACGTCCTTGCATAAGCCAGTCGCTGTCGGTTGATGTTGCAGGCGGCAGGCTGCTGCAGGCGCTGACGAGCAGCAGTGCGGCGATCAGAGGTAGTGTGCGGGTATAGTCAGTCATCAATCAGTTTCAGGCGTTTGAGCGTGTCATAAATAATTGGGCTGTCTGGGGTGTTTTTGAGTCCTTCCTGCCAGACCTTGCGGGCTTCGTCTTCGCGCCCCAGCAGCCAGTAGGCTTCGCCAAGATGGGCTGCAATCTCGTGGTCGCTGTCTTGTGCGAAGGCGCGTTCGAGATAGTTCAGTGCTTCCTGGGTGTTGCCTTTCAACAGCAGTATCCAGCCATAGCTGTCGAGGATGGCTGGATCGTCCGGCTCGAGGGTCAGGGCGCGAGAGACCAGTTGTTGTGCTTCGTCTAACCGGCTACTCAGATTCGCCAGCGTGTAACCCAGAGCGTTCAATGCCGCTACGTCGTCGGGTTTGCGCGCAAGGATGTGGCGCAGATCAGTTTCGACCGTTTTCAGATCGCCGATTCCTTCGGCGAACAGTGAGCGGGCGTAGCGGAGCTGGTCGCTGTTGGGCAGTTCTGCTAATGCCTGCGTCATCAGGGTCATACCCCGCTGATTCAGCCTTTCTTTGCGCAGAATTTCCGCTTCGAGTAGATACAGTATTTCTGCCTGTTGGGGCTGGGCTTCGCGCAGTGCTTTCAGTCGCGCCAGTGCTTTTTCCTGACCTTCCGTCGACAGACTGATGCTGGCCAGACGGCGACTAGCCTCACTGAATTCAGGGGATTGTGTGGCATTTTCATAGTGACTGAGCGCGTCGGCCCAGTCGCGTTCTTCTTCGGCAAGTCGGCCGAGAACATAGTGGGCTCGGCTGCGGTGCTCCGGGTCGTCGCTGAGCACTTTGAGCTGCTGGTCGGCTTCGCCGTCATGGTCCAGTTCTCGGTTGATCAGCATCAGCTCCAGCAGGATGTCGTGATCCTGCGGATATTGACGGGCCAGTACTTCGTAGTGCGCTTTGGCCTGATACAAGTCTGTTTTAACCAGCCTGCGGGCCAGGTCGTGGCGCAGGCGCTTGTGGTGAGGATTGTTGTCGACGGCATATTTCAGGCGGGTCATGGCCTCGTCGTCGCGCCCCATCTGACTGAGAGTGCGGGTTTCTATCAGCAGTGCATGGACATTATCGGGTTCTTCGTCCAAAACCTGGCGAATCAGGCTGAGCGCCGCCTCTTCCTCATGATGGTATTGCAGCATCAATGCCGTGCCGGTGCGCAGGCTGTTGTCACCGGGGTGGCGTTGCAGTGCATCGTTTATCGCCTGGTAAAACGCGGCTTTTTCATTGTCCGGGCGGGTCAGTGCAGCGGCCGACAGGGTGGCAAAATTGCTGTCGCCACCGAGTTCGAGTACGCGCTCCATATGTGGCAGTGCGTCCAAGGCCTGGCCCTGTCGAGCCAGGGCATTGGCGAGAATAAAGTGGGCTTCGCTGGCGTCATTGTCGGCTTCCAGCCAGTGCATCGCATAGGTTTCCGCCAAGGTGTAGCGGTCCATATAGTCGGCCAGCCGGGCGGTGGTGGCGATCAGTTCAACATCGCCGGTGGCGTCGGCCTGTTTGCGGTATTGGGCAAGGGCTGTGTTCAGGTCCTGATTTCGCAGGGCGAATTCTGCGATCAGCAAGTCATACACGCTGTCCTCGGGCAGTGGCCGAGTTGGCTGGCGGGTGTCGGCAGCTTGAGGCTCCGGTGGGGTGGGTGCCGGTTGACTGGCGGGGAGCGCACAGGCTGTCAGCAATACTGCTGCGGCGAGAGTGCTGAGTGTTCGCAATGATGGCATGCGGGTCCTGTTGAATTGCTGTGTTGCCCGTTATCGGTATTTGCCAATCCTACCCCAAGCGCTGGTGATTTGGCGCCCTTTTGCAGGGCAGGCGATGACGTTGAGCCTGCTGTATTCGCTCTGTTCGACCGTGGGCACTGTAATAAAATCCACATTTGAGTGCCAACTTGGTAGAATCCGCCTCAGTTTTTGCGCTCCCGATTCGGCTTCTCGATGTAATGAGACTTCTCCTGCTTGGCATCAATCACAATTCTGCGCCTCTCGCCTTGCGAGAGCGGGTAGCGTTTGTGCCAGAACAGATCCACGTTGCCTTGCGCGACGGGGTCGCTGCCGGCCTGGGTGAAGAAATGGCGATTCTGTCGACCTGCAACCGCACCGAGATCTATGCGCTGGCCGCGGACGATGACGAGGAGGGTGGCGAGCAGGCCATTCTCGACTGGCTGTCGCGTTTCCACCATGTTGATCACGCGCAGCTCAGTGAATGCTGCTATGTCAGCCGCGACAGCGATGCCCTTCAGCATATGATGGAGGTCGCCGCCGGGCTGGACTCCATGGTGCTGGGCGAGCCGCAAATCCTCGGGCAGATGAAGTCCGCCTACGCGCTGGCCGCTGAAGCTGGCACTGCGGGTGCCGCGATGAATCAACTGTTCTCCCATGTGTTTGCCGTGGCCAAGCAGGTGCGTACCGACACGGCCATTGGCGAGAATCCGGTATCCGTGGCCTACGCAGCGGTATCTCTGACGCAGCATGTGTTCAGCAACCTGAGCAAGTGTACGGCGCTGCTGATTGGTGCCGGCGAAACCATCGAGCTGGTAGCGCGCCACTTGCGAGAGAAAGGCGTGAAACGCATCGTGATTGCCAACCGCACGCTGGAAAGGGCGCATCAATTAGCTGAGTCTTTCCAGGCGGAGGCGGTCATGCTGTCGGATATTCCCAGCTATTTGCGCGAGGCCGATATTCTGGTGGCCTCTACGGCCAGTCAGTTGCCGATTCTCGGCAAAGGTGCGGTTGAAACGGCGCTGAAAAAGCGCAAGCACCGCCCTATGGTGATGGTGGATATTGCGGTTCCGCGCGATATTGAGCCACAGGTGGCCGAGCTGGACGACGTGTACCTGTACACCGTTGACGACCTTCGCGAGATTGTTGATGAAAATAAACGTGCCCGGGAAAGCGAAGCGCGCAAGGCCGATCAGCTGATTATTGACGCAGTGGCGCACTGGCAGGCGCGACTGCGCTCGCGCGATGCGGTGGATACCATCAAGGATTACCGCGCCAAGGCCGAGCGCCTGCGCGATGCTGAATTGGAGCGTGCACGCCGTCAGCTGGAAAAAGGGGAAGACGCCGCCGCCGTGCTTGAGCAGTTGGCGCGAGGCCTGACCAATAAGCTGATTCACAGCCCCACTGCGGAGATTAAGGCCGCGGGTGCTCAAGGCCGCAATGATCTGGTCAACTGGGCTCGCGAGCTGCTACAACTCAAAGAGCGCGACGATTAGCGCCCGGCCATTCTCTGTGAGAATGGATTCTTTCTATCCAAGCGAGATTCTATGAAGGCTTCTATTCGCAGCAAACTGGAAAATTTGCTCGACCGTTATGAAGAAATCGGGGCGCTGCTGAGCGACCCCGAGGTCATTGGGGATCAGGATCGATTCCGTAAGCTATCGCAGGAATATGCCGAAATTGAGCCCGTGGTGGCGGCTTATGGCCAGTATCGTCAGGTTAATGACGACCTGGACGAGGCGAGGCTGATGCTGGGCGAAGATGACGCTGAAATGCGGGCAATGGCTGAAGAAGAAATCGCCGGGGGTGAAGAACGTCTCGACGCGCTGGAGGCCGAGCTGCAAACCTTGCTGTTACCGCGCGACCCCAACGATTCCCACAACGTTTTTCTGGAAATTCGGGCAGGAACCGGCGGTGATGAAGCTGCCATTTTTGCCGGCGATCTGTTTCGCATGTATTCGCGGTTTGCCGAGCGTAAAGGCTGGAAAATCGAAGTGCTGAATGAGCGGCCTGGCGAGCACGGGGGGTATAAGGAAATCATCAGTCGCGTCGCTGGGCAGGATGTATACGGACACCTTAAATTTGAGTCTGGCGCGCACCGGGTGCAGCGTGTGCCGGAGACGGAGTCCCAGGGGCGGATTCATACCTCGGCCTGCACGGTGGCGGTCATGCCGGAGCCGGAAGCCTCTGAAGAGGTGGAGATCAACAAGGCCGATTTGCGTATCGACACCTTCCGCGCCAGTGGCGCAGGCGGTCAGCACGTTAACAAGACCGACTCGGCGGTGCGCATCACCCATATTCCCAGCGGCATTGTCGTGGAGTGTCAGGATGAGCGCTCACAACACAAAAACCGCGCACGGGCCATGTCGCTGCTGGCGGCGCGCATCAACGATGTTCGCCAGAGCGAGCAGCAGCAGGCGCAGGCCGATGAGCGGCGCAATTTGGTAGGCAGTGGTGATCGCTCGGAGCGGATTCGCACTTACAACTTCCCTCAGGGGCGGGTGACCGATCACCGTATTAATCTCACGCTGTACAAGCTCGATGAGTTTATTCAGGGCGACGTTGATCAAGTAGTGGGGCCGTTGCGGCAGGAGCATCAAGCTGACCTGCTGGCGGCGATGGCGGAGTAAGCGCAAGTGGCGGCACTGACTATCGGGCAGGCGCAGGCGATGCAGCAAGCGTTGCAGTCGCTCAGCGATAGTCCGGCGTTGGATGTGTCGCTGCTGCTTTGCCATGTGCTTGATCGCCCGAGAAGTTATCTCTACACCTGGCCGGAACGCGAGCTGGATGAGCTGCAGCAGAAACAGTTTGAGCAACTGCTGGCGCGCCGCCTGAACGGCGAACCCATTGCGCATATCCTCGGTGTTAGGGAGTTCTGGTCGCTGCCACTGGCGGTAACGGCAGATACCCTGATTCCCCGCCCGGATACCGAAAGCTTGGTGGAGGCTGCATTGATGCTGTTCACTGACAGCGACGCCGGGGCGTTGCTGGATTTGGGCACGGGTACCGGCGCGCTGGCGCTGGCGTTGGCCAGCGAATGGCCGAGTTGGCAGTGTCGGGCGGTAGACAAGTCTCCCGCCGCCGTAGCGCTTGCACAGCGCAATAAAGCGTCACTGGGACTGGAAAATGTGATGCTGGAGGTGTCTGACTGGTTTGCGGCTTTCACGCCCGGCCCACAGTTTGATTTGATTGTCAGCAATCCACCCTATATCGACGCAGATGACCCCCATTTGCGGCAGGGAGATGTGCGCTTTGAACCCGCTTCAGCGCTGGTGGCCGACGACGATGGGCTCGGCGACCTGAGACGCATTGCTCAGCAGGCGCCGCAATATCTTAAGCCCGGCGCGTATCTGATGATGGAACACGGGTACCAGCAGGCCGCAGCGGTTCGCGATGTGCTGAAGGCCGTCGGCTTTGCCGGGGTGCGCAGTGGTCGTGACTACGGTGACAATGAGCGCTACACCCTGGGGCAATGGGCGGGAGAGTCGGTATGAGCGGTATTGAGCTGAGCGACGAGCAACTGTTGCGCTACAGTCGTCATATTCTTCTGCCCGAGCTGGATGTGGCCGGCCAACAGCGGCTGCTGAACAGTCGAGTGCTGATCGTCGGTGTTGGCGGCTTGGGCTCTCCCGTTGCCATGTATCTGGCCGCGGCGGGCATAGGGCAGTTGGATCTGGCCGACGACGACGGCGTGGAGTTGAGTAATTTGCAGCGCCAGATTGTTCATAGCACCCCTGATATCGGGCGCAGTAAGGTGGCGTCCGCTACCGATACCTTGACGGTCTTGAATCCCGAGGTGCGGATACATGGCTACGAGCAGCGCCTGGCCGGTGATGGCCTGGCGAAGGCGGTGGCTGTGGTGGATGTGGTGCTGGATTGCACGGATAACGCCGAGACCCGGTTTGCGCTGAATGCGGCCTGCGCGGCAGCGAAAGTGCCGCTGGTTTCCGGCGCCGCGATTCGCGGTGAAGGACAGGTCAGTGTTTACGACATGCGTCGGGATGACAGTCCCTGCTATCGCTGCCTGTACCAGGAAGGCAGCGACGAGCTGAACTGCGCCAATGCCGGTGTGCTGTCGCCGGTCGTGGGAATGGTGGGTAGTATTCAGGCCATCGAGGCCATCAAATGCCTCGCACAATTCGGTGAGCCGCTAATCGGCCGCTTGTTGCTGATTGACGCCCTGACGATGGAGCTTCGCCAGTTTCGTTTGCCTCGGGACCCTGATTGCCCGGTGTGTGCGCGGCGATAATTGACATACACGCGGCCGTTTCCTTCAGTGCTATAGTGCGTCACTATAAAAAACGCGCGAATAATAATAAAAGAAGGAGCATTTCATGAACGCCATTTTGCGCAGTTACTACTGGCTTCACGACGGCCTGTTTGGCCGCTTGCGTCACTTAGCCTTTCTGGCGCCGCTGTTAATGCGTCTGTATCTGGCGCCGGTCATGCTGGCTGCCGGTTTATACAAGGCGTATCACATCGATGAGATTATCAGCTGGTTTGGGCAGGGCTTGGGGTTTCCCGAGCCGGTGTTGATGGCCTATCTCGCGGCGTACACCGAGCTGGTAGGTGGATTCTGTCTGCTGTTTGGGCTGGCTGTACGGTGGGTGAGTCTGCCGCTGATGATCACCATGCTGGTAGCGGCTGTTACGGTTCACTGGCAACACGGCTGGTTTACCGTCGCCCCCAGTGAGCCCATGAGAAGCGTGGCCAAACCTCTGGCCGACATCGGAATTCCTGCGGCAAGAGACAGCCTGGAAAACAGCCTGGATGTCGCGCGCCGTCTCCAACGGGCCGAAGCATTGATGAGCGAACACGGCAACGGGGACTGGCTGACTGAGAAGGGGAGCTTCGCCGTGATCAATAATGGTATTGAGCAGGCGGCGACCTATTTCATCATGCTGCTGGCACTGTTGTTCACCGGTGCCGGGCGATGGTTGAGCTTGGATGATTATCTCGACCGGCAGGCGCGAGCCGCGCTGGTGTCGTCGGGTCCCGTCAGTGCCCCGGCTGTTCGATCCTCTGAGTCGGCGGATTCCGATGCTGCTGGTCTAACGGGCGACGAATGATGGTAGAATGCTCGATTATTGTTCAATTCTGAAGAAGAGATCATTTTGCTAAGGAAGCTGTTTTCATCCTCATCCTCATCCGCAAAGGCGGACGATAACACCGCAGCCGAGGCCAAGCGCTCCGCTGCGCCCACGCCCGCTGACTCCTCCGATCAATCAAAAAACGCCGAGCGACAAAGCGATAGTCGCGCCGGTGGCCGCAAGCGCTCCCGCGCCAAGAAAAAACCGCCACAGCAAGCTTGGAGCCTTGATCAGTTTCAGGTGCCGGAAGAAGAGGGCAAAACGCGCTTTCATGATCTCGGCCTCGACGAGAGCCTGATGCATGGCATTGCTGACGCCGGATTTCAGTATTGCTCTCCGATCCAGGCGGCGTCCCTGCCACATACTCTCCGCGGTAATGACGTGATCGGCAAAGCCCAGACGGGTACCGGTAAAACAGCAGCGTTCCTGATCACGATCTTTAATGACCTGCTGAATAACCCGGTAGAAGACGAGCGCTTTGCCGGTGAGCCGAGGGCACTGGTGATTGCGCCGACCCGAGAGCTGGTGGTGCAGATTGGTGAGGATGCGCGTCAGCTTGGCAAATACTGTGGTCTGAATGTTGTCACACTGATTGGCGGCATGGATTATCAGAAGCAGCTTGATCGTTTGAATAACGACCTGGTCGATATTGTGGTCGCCACGCCGGGCCGGTTGCTGGACTTTTCCGGGCGCCGTGATCTGTATCTGGATCAGGTGGAGTTGCTGGTGATCGATGAAGCCGACCGTATGCTGGATATGGGCTTTATTCCCCAGGTGAAGCGCATTGTTCGCCTCACTCCTCGCAAAACCCACCGCCAGACGTTGCTGTTCAGTGCGACCTTTACCGAAGATATTGTCCGCCTCACGGAGCAGTGGACGCTGGACCCGGTAAAAATCGAGATCGAACCCGAGTCGGTGGCGACGGATACCGTCGATCAACGGGTGTACCTGGTGGAGTCTCAGGATAAATTCCGGGTGCTGTTGAACATTGTTAAGCAGCCGGATGTGAACAGCATTATTATCTTTGCCAATCGCCGGGATGAGACGCGCCGCCTGCATGAGCGTCTGTGCAAAGCCGGCGTTCGCTGCGGTATTCTGTCTGGAGAAATCCCTCAGAACAAGCGTTCACGTACCTTGCAGCAGTTCAAAGACGGCGAGATCAACTGTCTGGTCGCCACGGATGTGGCGGGGCGGGGGATTCACGTGAAGGGCATCAGTCACGTGGTCAACTATACCCTGCCGGAAGAACCTGACGATTACGTACACCGTATTGGCCGTACCGGCCGGGCAGGAGCAACGGGAACGTCAATCAGCTTTGCCTGTGAAGATGATGCCTTCTTGCTGCCGGATATCGAAGCCGAACTTGGTATGAAGCTCAATTGCGAGCAACCCCCGGAAGTATTGCTGAAATAAGCGCGCCTCAAGCGCGCTTTTCCATTCCCTTCATTCGCTCTACCCACATCAGCGTGCCACCGCAGACGGCGGCGGGCATGATAAACAGGTTCAATATCGGCACCATGGTGCCCAACATCACCAGTGCACCAAAGCTGAAGCTGGTCGCACGCTGGCTGCCGATACGCCGCCGTGCTTCTGCGAAGCTCAGCTTGTGGTTGTCCATCGGGTAATCGCAGTACTCAATCGCCATCATCCAGGCGTTCAGGGCGAACCACAGCAGCGGTGCCATGGGCGAAATAATAAAACTGGCAATCAGCGTAATAATCGCAAATCCCGCGTAATACAGCAGTTTTCGGCACTCCCTGCCGATGCTGCGAGGAAAGCTCGCCAGCGCTTGTACTAGCGTCTCTCTTGCCTCGACCTCAACCCCACAGAGATGCTCCTCCAGTTTTTCTGCAAGTAGGCCGTTGAAAGGCGCGGCGATGATGTTGGCGATCGTACTGAATAAATACATCACCACCGCCAGAACCAGAATGACCGCCAGTGGCCAGAGCAGCCACTGGAGGAAATCCAGCCAGTCGGGGAGCCAGGCCACCAGTTGGTTTATCCAGTGAGAAAAATAGTCGAAGGCGAGGTAGCTCAGTGTGCCGAAGATTACGGTATTGATCAGCAGGGGCAGGGCCACAAACAGACGGATGCCAGGCAGGCGCAGCAGCTCAAAGCCGCGAAACAGGTATTGGGGGCCGCTGAGAGGGTTCATAGTGATGACGTCCAGTCCGGTTAACGAATTTTGCAGTGTAGCGTCAGCGCGTGAAAGATGCAGTGCTAACAGACGTTTGCCCGCAAGTCTGGCTTCAGCTGCCCTGCAAGTTATTGAGCATTTTCTCGGTCAGCTTTAGAAACGAGGCGACCTCGTCTTGGCTGAGGCCTTTCAGCATTTGTGCTTCGACAGCGTGTTCGGCTTTTTCGACGGTTGCCATCAGCGCCTGGCCGTCAGTGCTGAGAGTGAGAAGTTGGCTGCGTTTGTCGCTGGGATGGGGGCGGCGGGTAAGGAGTCCCATGTCCTCCAGCTCTTTCAATAGCCGGGTAATTTGGGCCTTGTCTCGACCGGTTGTGGTCGCGAGTTGATTGGCCGTACAGCGCTCCTGGTGCTGGATAAGGCTGAGCATTCGCGCATGCATGCCGTTTAGAGGCAGGCCTCTGTCGCGAATCGCGTGCTTGGCGCTGACTTTGAGTTGGAAGGCCAGATGCCAGATGGTGTTGCGGATATCAGTGCTCATTTGTTGACAAAGTCAATTAGCTTGAATATGGTTGATATTGTCTACTAAGCGGCGGTCGGGCACAAGCCTGTTCCGCCTCGCTATGAGGAATGCTATGTCCAGACCGTCTCCCAGAATGTTAACTGTTCTACGTAATGAAGTGCTGACGCCCCATATGCGGCGACTGGTGCTCGGTGGTGAGCTGAGTGATTTTCCACCGGGTTGCGAGAGCGCGAATTTCAAGCTTTTGCTGCCGCGTCCAGGGCAAAGCAGTATTGCCCTGCCGCCGTTTGCGGAGATGCCGGAGGCAGAGCGGCCGATTGTGCGCACGTATACCCTGCGTCACTTCGATGCCGAACGCGGTGAAATCTATGTGGATTTTATGATGCATGCAGACCACGGGCCGGCATCCGCGTGGGCAGCATCGGCCGCGCCTGGAGACCGTGTGGGGTTTGCCGGTCCGGGTGCACCAAAGTTTGTCGACTGGCAGGCCGACTGGTTCTTTTTTGCCGGTGATATGTCTGCCCTTCCAGCGATTGCGGCAAATATCGAGCGATTACCCTCCGAGGCTAAAGGCTATGCGGTTCTCGACATCCTCGATCCCGCTGACAGACAGGCGCTGCCATTCCCCGAGGGGATAGCGGTACAGTGGCGAGTCAATCCTCACCCGGAATTGGATAGTGATGGCTTGGTGGATGCGGTTAAGGCCAAGACCTGGCTTCCCGGTTCCCCGGCAGTCTGGGTGGCGGGGGAAAGTGGGGCGGTTCGCGCTATTCGCCGCTATATGGTCGGAGATAGGGTCGTGCCACGTGACCGGCTGTATGCCAGCGGTTACTGGCAAATCGGTATGACAGAGGACCGTCACCAAATCGAAAAGCGAAAAAACTCTCAGTAGCGAGCTTGCCATCATCACCGAGTAGGGGCGCGTTGATGTGAAGCGGCTCGCGACCCAGTGATTTGGGCTTGTCGACCGCCATCATTCACCGTTAAATGTCCGTGTCATCCTGCCTGTAATGGAGAGTGTTTATGAAAGGAAAGGTATTGCCTGCGTTGTTGCTGGCCGGGAATTTGGCGTGGGCGGCGCCGCCGCTCAAGGTCGACGACATCACGGTGCTTTCTCCGGGGCAGACGGTGCATGTATCCGGTGATCTCAGTGAGTACCCGAAAGGAACACTTGTCGGGATTGTGGATGCAAACGGCCGGGCCGAAGTCGTTCACGGCCGGGTATTGGGTGCCTCTTCGGGGGCGACACTGAAAGTGTTGATTATTGAGGAACAAAAATGACGATCAAGCCATGGATTGCTGCTGTATTGATGGGGCTGGTACTGCCCGCCGTTGCGGAGCCATTTGAGCAGGCTGCCAACGCTTTGTGCGAAAAGACCAAAATGTGCGCGAAAGCGAGCATGGTGGGAGAAGAAATTCCACCGGAGATGATGGCAATGATCAATCAGCAGCTTGAGGGTATGTGTGGCTCCATGCTGGCGAGCTTTCAGGCGAGTGGCATGGAGAGCCACGCGCTGTACAAGCCGGCAGTGGCTTGTATGAAGTCGATGGCGGTGCTCAGTTGTGAGGAATTGGACGCCGACACCAGTACGCCAGCCTGTGATGCCTACCACAAGAAGCTGGACAGCTACGGCGAATAAACCCTGACCGCGCTGCGCTGTGCGCAGCCGGGGCAGATGCAGCGCTGCGGTGGCCCCGCTTCGGCCGCCGCTTTTTTTGCTTCGTCGCTGATCTCCGTCGTCATACACCAGCAACTGGCAGCGGCCTGCCCTGCGGCGATAGCGCAGTGATTCTCACCTTCGCACAGTGGGCAAAGCTGGTTGTTTGCAGTTTCCCTTGTCATCCATCGATAATACTGTAAATCGCGTAAGAGCGGTGATGGCGATGGAAGTGAGGCTGCAATGAGAGATGACGACAAGCTGTTTGCCGAGGAGATGCTCGGCGTCCAACCTTTGCGAAATGATGCCCGCGTTGCCCTGAAGAAAAAGCAGGAAAGTGATGCGTTGGCGCAGCGCGCGCGTCGTCTGGCAGCAACGGCAAGTCAAGCTCCCCGCAACTTTCTGTCCAGCAGCGAAATCCCCATGTTGGACCCCCACTATATCGTTGAATTTCGTCGCGAGGGCGTTCAGTACGGTGTCTACCGAAAGCTGAAGCAGGCGAAGTACGACATCGAGGCGCGACTTGATCTGCACAAGATGACCGTTGAGCAGGCGAGGGAGCAGGTCTTCCGCTTTATTCGCGACGCTATGGCGATGGATTTGCGAACGCTGATTATTGTTCACGGCCGGGGGCACCACAGCCAGTCCGGTGCGGCGGTGCTGAAGTCTCATGTGGCCCATTGGCTGCCACAAATTGACGAGGTGCAGGCATTCTGCAGCGCGCAGCCGCAGCACGGCGGTGCGGGGGCCGTGTATGTACTATTGAAAAAGAGCGAGCGGAAAAAACAGGAAAATCGCGACCGGCTGACGCGAGGCCGCTCCCAAAATTAGACGCGGCCGAGTGCGGGGCTTACTGTGCGCCGTTGGCTTCCAGGGCGGCTACATAGTCGGCGGAGTTGCGGTGCTCTTTCGCGTAGCTCAGTACGCTGCGGCCGCTGCCGTCCACCGCGTTGATATTGCCGTCGGCTTGCAGGAACATGCCGATGAACAGCTCAAAATCGTCGGCGCGCATGCTCTGGTAAGCTTTCAATAAGCGGTGAAAATCGGCGTCGACGCCCGCTTTGGCTTCGACGTTCAGAAACTCACGAACGCGGTCTTCGGTCCAGACTTCGTCCAATACCTTTTCTTTATCTTTTTTCATTGCTGATCCTATAAACGGCGGTTTAGCCGTTGAGCTTTTTGCTGAGTAACTGGTTGACCATGCCGGGGTTGGCCTGGCCTTTGGAGGCTTTCATGATCTGGCCGACAAAGAAGCCGATCAGTTTCTTGCGCTTGCCGTCGTCGGCCTCCCGGTACTGTTCCACCTGGGCGGTATTAGCGGCAATAACCTCATCGATCATCGCTTCGAGGGCCCCGCTGTCTGACACTTGCTTCAGGCCTTTGGCGTCAATAATGGCATCGGCACTGTCGCCCTCGCCATTCCACAGGGCTTCAAACACCTGTTTGGCGATTTTGCCTGAAATCGTGTTGTCGCGGATGCGCAGTATCAGTCCGCCAAGTTGTTCGGCGCTGACCGGGCAATCGCGCAGCGACTTGCCGTCGCGATTAAGAGCCGCAGACAGTTCGCCATTGATCCAGTTGGCCGCCAGCTTGGCGTCGCCCGCTGCTGTTGCGGTAGCTTCAAAATAATCGGCAGTGCTGCGCTCGGCGGTGAGCAGGCTGGCGTCGTAAGCGGAGAGTTCGTACTCACTCTCGAAACGGGCGCGTTTGGCATCCGGAAGTTCGGGCATACCGGATTGGAGCTCGTCGATCAGCGACTGCTCGATGCGCACCGGCAGCAGATCCGGGCAGGGGAAGTAGCGATAGTCGTTAGCTTCTTCTTTGCTGCGCATCGAACGGGTTTCATTTTTGTCGCTGTCGTACAGGCGGGTTTCCTGCACCACGGTGCCGCCGTCTTCCAGCAGATCAATCTGGCGTTGGGCTTCAACCTTGATGGCGCGCTCGACAAAGCGGAAGGAGTTGATGTTCTTGATTTCGGCGCGGGTACCGTATTCCTCTTCGCCTTTAAGGCGCACTGAAACGTTGGCGTCGCAGCGCATGGAGCCTTGTGACATATCGCCATCGGAAACGCCGAGATAGGTGACGATGGAGTGAATCTTGCGCAGATAGGCAACCGCTTCTTCGGCGCTGCGCATGTCCGGTTCGGATACAATCTCGATCAGCGGTGTGCCTGCACGGTTAAGGTCGATGCCGCTCATTCCCTGGAAGTCTTCGTGCAGGGATTTGCCTGCGTCTTCTTCAAGGTGGGCGTGATGAATACGAATATTGCGGGTGCTGCCGTCTTCTAGGCGTATTTCTACCACGCCGGGACCGACGATGGGCTTGTCCATCTGGCTGGTCTGATAGCCTTTGGGCAGGTCGGGGTAAAAATAATTTTTACGCTCGAATACTGAATCTCGGCAGATCTCGGCATCGATGGCCAGACCGAACAGGATGGCATCTTTCACGGCTTGCTCATTGAGCACTGGCAGAGTGCCGGGCAGTGCCAGATCGACCGCGCAGGCCTGGGTGTTGGGCGCCGCGCCAAAGGCGGTGCTGGCGCCGGAGAAAATCTTGGATTGGGTGGTGAGCTGGACGTGTACTTCCAGGCCAATGACCACTTCCCATTGCATTGGCGTTCTCCTTATTCGCAGTCGGGAGCGCGGCGCAGGTGCCAGTCGCTGACTTGCTGATATTGGTGGGCGGCGGCCAGCAGGCGGCCCTCGTCGAAGTCGCGGCCGATCAGCTGCATGCCGGCGGGCAGGCCGTTGGTAAGGCCAACCGGCATTGACAGTGCGGGCAGGCCTGCAAGGTTGACGGCGATGGTGTAGATATCTTCCAGGTACATGGTGACGGGATCGCTGACTTTCTCACCCAGGCCAAACGCCGGGTTCGGCGCGGTGGGGCCGGCGATCAGGTCGACCTGCTTGAACGCCTCGGTGAAGTCGTTCTTGATCAGGCGGCGAATCTGTTGCGCCTTCCGGTAATAAGCGTCGTAGAAGCCCGCCGACAGCGCATAGGTGCCGACCAGAATCCGGCGTTTAACTTCTTCGCCAAAGCCCTCGTCGCGAGTGCGGGTGTACAGGTCATCGAGATCCTGCGGGTTTTCGCAGCGGTAGCCGTAGCGCACACCGTCGAAGCGCGACAGATTGGTGGAGGCTTCTGCCGGGGCAATAACGTAGTAGCAGGGCACTGCCAGTTCGGTGTGGGGCAGGGTGATGTCGACGATTTCGGCGCCGAGTTTGCGGTACTCGTCCAGTGCGGCGTGAACGGCATCGCCAATGGCGCTGTCCAGTCCGGCGCTGAAGTATTCCTTGGGAACGCCGATTTTCAGGCTGCGAAGATCCTGATCCAGCGCGGCATGGTAATCCGGCACCGGCACATCCATGCAGGTACTGTCTTTGGCGTCAAAGCCCGCCATGCTTTGCAGTAGCAGGGCGCAATCTTCGGCGGTTCTGGCCATCGGTCCGGCCTGATCGAGGCTGGAGGCAAAGGCGATCATGCCGTAACGCGATACCCGTCCGTAAGTGGGCTTCAGACCGGTCAGGCCGCAGAGCGCCGCCGGCTGGCGGATTGAGCCGCCGGTATCGGTGCCGGTGGCGGCAGGAGCCAGCCCCGCGGCTACGGCGGCGGCGCTGCCGCCTGATGAGCCGCCGGGCACTTTGTCCCGGTTCCAGGGGTTGCGCACAGCACCATAAAAGCTGGTTTCATTGGAAGAGCCCATCGCGAACTCGTCCAGGTTGGTTTTCCCCAGCATGACTGCCCCGGCGGCGGCCATTTTTTCCACCACGGTGGCGCTGTAGGGGGCAATGAAGTTGTCCAGCATTTTGGAGGCGCAACTGGTGCGGACGCCTTCGGTGCAGAAGATATCTTTGTGAGCAATCGGCAGACCATTCAGGCTGCCTGCTTCGCCGTTGGCACGGGCGGCATCCGCGGCACGGGCCTGGTTCAGGGCTTGCTCGGCAGTCACGCTGATAAAGCTGTTGTAGTGACCGTCGCGCTGTTCGATATCGTTCAGGTACTGACGGGTGATCTCTTCACTGGAAAAGTCGCCGGCGGCGAGGCCGCGCAACAGGTCGGCAACGGTGTGGCTTGGCATGGTGGCGTCTGCTCTCTCAATTCTGTGGCGTGGGCGAGTGGGGCTCAGTCTATGACCTTGGGCACCAGATACAGCCCGTCTTCCGTGCTGGGTGCAATGCGCTGGAAATGCTCGCGCTGGTCGGTCTCTGTAACCACGTCGGCGCGCAGCCGCTGGCTGGCATCGTGGGGGTTGGCCATCGGTTCGATCGCCTGAGTGTCAACGGCCTGCATAGTGTCGATCATGCCGAGAATATCGCCGATTCGCTGGCGCAATTCTTCGCTGCTTTCTTCCGTAATACGGATGCGCGCGAGTCTTGCCAATTTGGCGATGTCGCTCTGTTCTAAACTCATGGTTCATTCCTGTTGGAGTGGCGCCTGTGGCGGCACCTGCGATCGTCGGGGGCATGCCCGACCCGGCTTAGGAAAAGCCCGTAAACTTATCATACTTGCGCCTTGCCCTAAATCCCTGCCATTGATAGAGTGGCAAAGTTTTTAATCTAGGGGTTCGTACTGCCCAATGTGGCGCGCTTTCGACCCTGCCAGCCCGGTTCTTTTCTTAGTTGAACCGTACAAGGTGATAATCGCACATGTTGAAACGAATTCGCGGCATGTTCTCCAACGATCTGTCGATCGATTTGGGAACGGCAAACACCCTTATATATGTTCGTGGACAGGGAATTGTTCTGGATGAGCCATCGGTGGTGGCAATTCGGGTTCACAACGGTCAGAAGACGATCGAAGCGGTGGGCATGGAGGCCAAGCGAATGCTGGGCCGGACGCCGGGCAATATTACTGCCATCCGGCCGATGAAAGACGGGGTCATTGCCGACTTTCAGGTCACCGAGAAAATGCTGCAGCATTTCATCAAGCTGGTCCATCAGAACAGTTTCATCCGCCCCAGCCCCCGTGTGCTGGTGAGTGTGCCCTGTAAAAGTACCCAGGTAGAGCGCAGGGCGATTCGTGAGTCGGTGCTCAGTGCCGGTGCCCGCGAAGTACGTCTGATTGAAGAACCCATGGCGGCGGCCATTGGTGCGGGCCTCCGGGTTGAAGAAGCCTCGGGCTCGATGGTTGTGGATATCGGTGGCGGCACCACGGAGATTGCCATTATCTCGCTGAATGGTGTGGTGTACTCCGATTCTGTGCGGGTAGGTGGTGACCGTTTTGACGAGGCGATTGTGACTCACGTGCGCCGCACCTACGGCAGCTTGATCGGCGATGCTACCGCCGAGCGCATCAAACAGGAAATCGGCTGTGCCTACCCCGGTAGCGAGCTGCGTGAAATCGATGTTCGCGGCCGCAATCTGGCAGAGGGGATTCCCCGTCGCTTTACCCTGAACAGCGATGAGATTCTCGAGGCTCTGCAGGAGCCCTTGCAGGTGATTATTCAGGGCGTTAAACGTGCGCTGGAACAGTCTCCTCCAGAGCTGGCTGCGGATATCGCAGAGACCGGTATTGTCCTGACGGGGGGTGGTGCGCTGTTGAGCGGCATCGATCAGCTGATTGCGGACGAAAGTGCGTTGCCGGTGGTGATCGCCGAAGATCCCCTGTCCTGTGTGGCGCGTGGCGGCGGTAAAGCGTTGGAAATGATGGATCGCCATCACCTCGATATCTTGTCAGCGGAATAAGCATGCGCTGGGTGGCAGCGGGAGGACGCGGCGATTAAACCGGTATTCTCCAAACCACCCTCATCGGGTGGCCGTTTACTGGTGCTGGGCGGTCTCGCTCTGGTATTGATTCTGCTGGGCAGCCGGTTGGAGTTTATGGGGCCGCTGCGAACCCAGCTCTCGGCGATCGCTACGCCGTTCTACTGGCTGGCAGATATCCCCTCCCGGCTCAGCGGCGAATTCAGTGAGCTGGTCACCAGTCGCAGCAAGCTGATCGAAGAAAACAAGGCGCTCCGGGCGGAGTCGCTGATTCTGAATGCCAAACTGCAAAAACATATCGAGTTGCGAGCCGAGAATGTGCGGCTGCGTGAGTTGATGAATTCGGCGGAGCGGGTGACCGATACCGTCGTGGTTGCTGAGGTGGTGGCGGTCGCTTCCGACCCCAGTCGCCATATGCTCATGGTCGATAAGGGTAGCGAGGACAAAGCCTTTGTCGGCCAGCCGGTCATTGATGCCAAGGGCCTGCTCGGGCAGATTGTTGAAGTCGGTCTTCACCACAGTCGAGTGCTGCTTATTACCGACAGCGCTCACGCCATCCCTGTTCGTATCAGTCGCAACGGACTGCGGGCCATTGCCGAGGGCAGCGGGCTGATTGACGAACTCAGTGTTTCCCACGTTGCCGCGACCACCGATATCCAGGTCGGCGATCTGCTGGTCAGCTCCGGGTTGGGCGGGCGTTTTCCCGCCGGCTATCCGGTGGGTGAGGTGACGAAGGTGGCGATTGACCCCGGCAAACCGTTTGCTGAGGTGCGTGCCAAACCGCTGGCGGAGTTGGATCGCAGTCGCAATGTGCTGTTGGTCTTCAGCGACCGTCCGGCCGCGGAGTAGCTCATGGATGTGCATCCGCAGCGCCTGATTTTTATCGGACTGAGCCTGCTGATGGCGATGCTGCTGAGTCTGACCCCTCTCTCCGGAACCCTTATCTGGCTGCGGCCGGATTGGTTGTTGTTGGTCTTGATCTTCTGGTTGCTGGTGTTGCCCGAGCGTATTGGTATTGCCCTGTGCTGGCTATGTGGCCTGGTACAGGACATCTTGCTGGGCTCGGTGCTGGGGCAGAATGCCTTCTCCTTGGCGGTCGTCGCCTACATTATCCAAATTTCCTACCAGCAATTGCGCATGTTCAGCCTCCGTAAGCAGGCGGCATTAATTGGCCTGCTGGAATTGTTCCGCATACTGGTAGAACAGTGGGCGCAGAGCCTTAACGGCCTGCCCTACACCTATTGGCAGGTCTTTCTTCCCGTATTGAGTACAGCATTGCTCTGGCTGATTTTGCGCCCCACAATGAGCGTTTTGCAACGGCTCTTCGTCGCGTACTGATTCTATGAATTTAATACTGGCTTCGGCCTCGCCCCGCCGGGCTGAGCTGCTGGATCAGCTCGGGGTAAGCTACCGGGTCTGTCCGGCTGATATTGATGAAACACCGCGGTCGGGTGAACCCCCCGGTCGCTATGTTGCCCGAATGGCAAGGGAAAAAGCTGCCGCAAGCACGCTATCTGACGGCGCCATTGTGCTGGCGGCAGATACCGCCATTGCGCTGGACGGTGACATTCTTGGCAAACCTGAAGATCGTGATGACGCACGCGCGATGCTGTGGCGTTTAAGCGGTCGCCGTCACGAGGTTATCACCTCCGTTGCTTTGCGCGGCGCAGGGCAACTGCTCGCAGAACAGGTGGTGACGGCGGTATGGTTTGGCGAATTGAGCGAGCGGCGGATTTCGGCTTATCTGGATACTGGCGAAGCCGACGACAAGGCGGGCAGCTATGGCATACAGGGGCGCGGCGCGCAGTTTGTGGCGCGCATCGACGGAAGCTACAGCGGCGTAGTGGGTCTGCCGTTGTATGAAACAGCGGGACTGCTGCGCACACTGGGGATGATGGTAGAGTAGAGCGATGAGCGAAGAAATTCTGATAAACGTCACGCCAGTGGAAACCCGTGTTGCCGTTGTGGAAAACGGCGTGCTGCAGGAAGTGTATATCGAACGCAGTCGTTCCAAGGGCATTGTCGGGAATATCTACCAGGGTAAAGTTGTGCGTGTATTGCCGGGCATGCAAGCGGCGTTTGTGGATGTGGGGTTGGAGCGCACCAGCTTCATTCATGCCTCCGATATCGCTTCGCTCGCGCAGGATGGCAGTGATCATGCTGATATTCGCAGCAAAATCCGCGAAGGGCAGCAACTGACGGTGCAAGTCACCAAGGATCCCATGGGCACCAAGGGGGCGCGGCTGACCACGCATCTTTCGGTATCTTCGCGGTATTTGGTGTACATGCCGGGTGCAGGGCACCTCGGGGTTTCTCACCGCATTGATGACGAGGATGAGAGGCAGCGGCTGCGCGAACTGATGGAAACCATTCTTCGGGAAGGCACGGAAGACGGCAGTCTGCCTCCCGACGGCTATATTCTCCGCACGGCGGCGGAAGGGGCCGGTGAGGATGAGCTGCGCGCCGACGTCGATTTCCTGCAGCGGCTGTGGCAGGCGGTCCAGCGCCGGATGAAGCGTGACCCCGCGCCATCGATCATCTACGAAGATCTGCCGCTGTTTATGCGTACCATGCGAGACCTGGTGCGGCCGGGGCTGGAAAAAGTGCGCATCGACTCTCGCGAAAGTTTTCAGCGCGTCGATGAATTTGCCAAGGATTTCCTGCCGGAGCTGCGCGCCAAGCTGGAGTACTATCCCGGCGAGCGGCCCATTTTCGATCTTTACAGTGTAGAGGACGAGATTCAGCGGGCCCTGGGTCGCAAGGTGGAGCTTAAGTCCGGTGGCTACCTGATCATTGATCAGACCGAGGCGATGACCACCATCGATATTAATACCGGCGCTTTTGTCGGGCACCGCAACCTCGAAGAAACCATCTTCAAAACCAATCTCGAAGCGGCTGCCGCGCTGGCGCGACAACTGCGGCTGCGCAATCTTGGCGGCATCATCATTATCGACTTCATCGATATGAAAGACCCGGAGCATCGTCGTCAGGTACTGCGGGCGCTGGAGCGGGCGATGGAGAAGGATTACGCCAAGACCAGCATTACGGGCGTATCGGAGCTGGGTTTGGTCGAGATGACGCGCAAGCGCACCCGGGAGAGTCTGGAACACGTACTGTGTGAGCCCTGCCGTTTCTGCCACGGTCGCGGCTCGCTGAAGTCGCCGGAAACCGTGTGCTATGAGGTGTTCCGCGAAATTCTGCGCGAGGCCCGCGCCTACGAGAGCAAGAGCCTGCTGGTGCTGGCTTCTCAAGAGGTGGTTGACCGTCTGCTGGATGAAGAGTCCGCCAGTGTTGCCGATCTGGAAGAGTTTATCGGCGCCAGTATCCAATTTCAGGTGGAGGCCATGTACACCCAGGAGCAGTTTGATGTCATCTTGCTTTGATGGGGCCTGCGTCGCAATCCGCCCTGGACTGCGGTGGGGCTGACTGAACCGTGCAGGGGCTGATCCGTCGCGCCTATGCCGTGCTGTGGAGTGTGGCTCTGCTGTTACTGGTATTGCTGGCGCTGTACGCCAGTCTTGGGCGGCAGTACATCGGGCTGGTCAGCCGTTATCAAAGCGATATTTTTGTCCAGCTTGAGGGCTTAACGGGAATTCCCTTGGCCGCAGAAAAGTTGGAGGGAAGTTGGTCGGGGCTGTCACCGGTACTGAACGTCTCGCAGCTGGATATCGGCAACGGCGCCATCATCATTGATCAGGCGCGAGTGGTATTGGATCCGATCGGCAGCTTGCTGGGTGCGGCGCCCCGTCTCAAGCAGTTAAAACTGGGCTCGCTCACCCTGCACTTGCATCAAGATGACGGCGGCCGTTGGTACTTGCCCGGTATCAGCACTTCCGGGGGCGGGGGCAGTTTTGATTCACTGCTGGATTTAATCCTCGCGGTGCGTCGCGCCAGTATGCAACACCTCGATCTGTATCTTCATTTCTCGGATGGCTCGCAGAGCCGCATACAGAGTGAGGATTTTTCCTGGCTGAGCGACGGTGAATTCCGCCGCAGCTATGCCAATCTCCGCGCGGACGATAGTGGCGAGATTCAGTTGCTGGCCGAAGCGCTGGGTGATCCTCGTGACCGCCGTTTTTCCGCCACCGCCTACATTGCATTGGACAGCAGTCGCTTTTCCGCTCTGGCGCCACTTTTCAATGATCAGGCGCTCATCCACAGCAAGGTTGATGGGCAGCTCTGGCTGGAGTGGGAGGCCGGGCGACGGATGGGCATCACCGGCGAACTGTCGGCGGACAATCTGGCGATAGGCAGTCTCTGGGGCTCAGATGAGAGCTTCCAGAATGTTCAGATGGTTTTCAATGGCCGTCACCAGAATGGATTCTGGCGGGCGGGATTTAGCCGTTTTGCGGCCGATTGGCGAGAGCAGGAGCTGTCGCTGGACGGGCTCTTGATGTCGCACCCCGACGTCAGCACCTGGCAGTTTTCGCTGCCATCGCTGGCCCTGGACAGCGGTGCTGAGCTGCTGCGTGACAGCGGAGCCTTATCGGATTCGTTAACCGAGCTGCTTAACACCTTGCAGCCCGGCGGCAAGCTTGAGCGGGTCAGTGTCGATCTCAAGAGTGGTGAGCAGCCGGAATTCGCCTTGCGAAGCGAGTTGCACGGATTACGTCTTTCCCCTTGGCACGGTGCACCGGGGGTTACAGGGCTTAGCGGCTACTTGGAAGTGACACGTGATCGCGGTCGACTGCTGATCGATAGCGATGCGCTGGAACTGTCTTTTCCGGATTTGTATCCCGCTCCGTTTCAACTGACCGATTTTTCAACGGAGCTGCAGTGGCAGATCGCCGATCAGCGCTTGGTGCTGCACAGCGGCCCGATCGTCGCCAAGGATGGTGAGTCTCCGCTCCGCGCCTTACTGCGCCTCGATCTGCCATTTGAAGCCGGGGCGGAAGTGGGGCCGGCAATGACCCTGGCGGTTTCTGGGACGCAGCTTTCGTTGGCGACGGCTCGTCGCTATGCGCCGGATATACTGAGCGACGGTCTGCTTGCCTGGCTGGATGGCAGCTTGAAAGCGGGCGTTGCGGACCGTGCCGAATTTATCTATCGAGGGTCGCTGCGTGCGGACGAGCACGATTTGCGAACGGTACAGCTGGCGCTGGACGTATCGGCACTCGGCCTGCAATTCCAAACTGACTGGCCCGCGTTGAATGCGGCGCGGGCTGCGGTTTATCTCGATGATGGCCAGTTGTGGGGCAGCGGTGATGGCATGTCCATCAACGGTATTGCGCTGAGTGATGTTGCAGTGAGTCTTGCCCCCAATGAACGGGATATTCCTCAACTGAATGTCGGTGCCTCGGCGCGGGCCAGCTTTGCCGAGGTGCAGGCGCTGTTTCGCGACAGCCCGATTGGCGCACTGAGTGGAAACGTTATTGATGGCTGGCGGGGTGAGGGCGAGAGCCGCGCGAAGGTGTCGGTGCAGCTCCCGCTGGAAGGTCGTGCCCTGCCCGCGGTGGAGGTAGAGGCCGATATTAATCTTCCGCTGCTGTGGTTGCCGGATATCAAATTGTCGCTGAGCCAGATAACGGGGCCGTTGTATTACAGTACCGAGAAAGGCCTGCGCAGCCCGTCATTACGCGGCCGTCTGTTCGGAGAAGCGCTGAAGGCAAGTATCCGTCAGGAAAAAAGCGAGGTACGCATTGATGCCAGCAGCATGATCGATGCCGCAGATGTGCAGCGTTGGCTTGACCAGCCTGCCATGGGTTTTCTGCAGGGGCGAACACGTGTTGACATGGTGTTAAGGGCGGGAGCGGATCAGTCCGGGGTGGAAATTCGCTCTGACATGCAAGGCATTTCGGTGCGCTTGCCCCAGCCCCTCTACAAAGCATCTAACGAGCCGTTGCCCCTTCGCGTAAATGCGGGACTGGGTTCCGATGCGCCACCGCTGACCGTTGCCCTGGGTGAACTGTTTCAACTGCATTACCAGCAGCGCGGCGACGAGAGTGCGGTGGCGATTGCGCTGGGTAAGGGGGCAAGCGCGGAGCTGCGCGGTAATACCGTCAGTGTGACTGGTACCCTCGATTTTGCGGCGATGGACCAGTGGCAACTTGCGCTAACGCGCTTTCTGGAGTTGCAGAATCAAAAGCAGCACAACACGGGTAGCGGGGAATCCTTACCGGTGATCGTTGATCGTCTGCAGGTGGGCGAATTGGATGCCCTTGGACAGATGTTGCACGATGCCGTGATCAGTGCACGCAGCGATGAGTCGGTGTGGACATTGCGGGTAGATAGTCGCGAACTTGCCGGTAATATCGAAGTGCCGATGACGGAAGCTGAGCCCTATGTGCTGATGTTCGAGCGTCTGGCGCTGCCCGCACTGTCGACAGAACAGGTCGCTGGAGAAAGCGGTCTGGCGTCAGTGGATCCGCGCAGCTTGCCGATATTGGATGTGGATATCGAGCAGCTCAGTCTGGGTGGGAAAGATTACGGGCGAGTCGGTTTCGATTTGCGCCCAGACGCACGCGGTGCGCACTTCGTGTCGCTGCGCGGCCAGTTGCTCGGTGTGGATCTTGGGGATGCCAAGCGGGAAAGTCAGCTCCACTGGTGGGTGGACGACAGCGGGGAGCACCGCTCTCAGTTACGCGGCAAATTTGCGGTGCGCGATTTGGGTGAGGTGCTTAAACGCCTGGATTATGACAAGGCGCTTGAGACAACTTCCGGCAGCTTCGATCTCAATTTGAGCTGGCCGGGTGCGCCCGATGCCTGGCAAATGAGTGAAAGCCAGGGACGATTGCGGTTCCTGCTGAAAAATGGGCGTTTTCTTAAAAGCTCTGATGCCGCCAGCGGGACTCTGCGGGCGCTGAGTATATTCAACATGGCAAATATTGTGCGGCGCCTGAAGTTCGATTTCAGGGATGTGTTCAGCAAGGGCATCCATTTCGACGAGATGAAAGGCGAGCTGGGGTTTGCGAACCAGCGTCTGTACCTGACTGAACCGATGGATGTCAGCGGGCCTTCTAGTCGCTTCCAGATGAGTGGCAACATCAATTTACTGAATGAAGCACTGGATATGCGTCTGGTGGCGACGCTGCCGGTCGGCAGCAATTTACCCTGGGTGGCCGCATTGGTCGGTGGGCTGCCGGCGGCTGCAGGGGCGTTTGTGGTTACCAAGGTGTTTGAAGAGCAGGTCGACAGTTTTTCCAGCGCGGTGTACGACATTGGCGGGACGGTGCAAAAACCGGAATTGTCCTTTGAGAGAATCTTCGATGCTTCCGAGTCTGGTCCGAAGAGCGTGAAAGAGGCGAGTAAATAGCGTATGACGAACCGTTTTGCTGCGATTCAAATGGTGTCCGGTCGGTCGCTGGATGAGAATCTTGAAACGGCTGCAAGGCTGCTGAAGCAGGCGGCTGAGGAGGGCGCCGAGCTGGCGGTGTTGCCGGAAAATTTTGCGTTGATGGCGCCTACCGAGTCTATTCAGGCATTGGCGCAGCACGAGCAGCAAGCATCACAATTGCGTCATTTTCTTGCGGATCAGGCCGCTTCCCTCAGACTTTGGTTGCTCGGCGGGACGCTGCCACTGCCCGCCGGCGATGGCCGCAGCTATGCCGCTTCGCTGGCATATGACTCCGACGGTGTATGCCGGGCCGAGTATCACAAAATTCATCTCTTTGACGCCGATGTCGGTGACGCGCAGCAGCAATACCGGGAGTCGGACAGCTATGCGCCGGGTGATCAGCCTTGTGTCTTCCACAGTCCCTTTGGCCGAATCGGTGTGGCGGTATGCTATGACTTACGTTTCCCCGAACTGTTTCGGCAGATGATGGACCCGGGGATGGATGTGTTGCTGGTCCCCGCTGCGTTTACCCGTCGTACCGGGCTGGCGCACTGGTTGCCACTGCTGCGTGCCCGGGCAATCGAAAACCAGATTGCGGTGGTAGCGGCCAATCAGGGGGGGATTCACAGTCGACGCAGGCAGACGTCTGGGGGTTCCTGCATTATCGATAGTTGGGGAACCGTGCTGAGCGAGATGGGGTTTGGCGAGGGTGTAGCGCTTGCTGATATTGATCTGGCGGAGCAGCAGGCGCTCAGGCAGCGTATGCCGGTGATGCAGCACCGGCGTTTTTGAATTAGCTGGCGGCGTCTTCGTTCGCCAATTCCTGAAGTTCGCGAAGATAACGGAACAGTTTGCGCGCCGCCGCAGGGGGCTTACTGTTACTGCGTTCCTTTGCCGCCTGCACCAGAAGCTGCCGCAGGCGCTGACGATCAGCGTCGGCAAAACGCTGCATAGCCAGTTCAACGCCCGCTTGGAGCTCGCTGCTGAGCATATCGTCTCGGAGGCCTTCCAGCTCGTGGAAACGGCGGGCCAGTGCTTTCTGCCCCAAATCTAGTTCCTGCAGAGCGGCCTCAATGGCGGTGGTGTCTACCTGGCGCATCAGCTTGCCGATATATTGCATCTGGCGCCGCAAGCCCTCGCGGCTCTTGATGCGCTTCGCGGTGGCGATTGCCTCCGTCAGATCTTCATCATTAATGGGGATACGGGCCAGATCGGCATCGCCCAGTTCAACCAGACGCTTTCCCACCGCTTGCAGGGCATCCATTTCGCGCTTGCGTGCGGTTTTGCTGGGGATCATCTGCTCGTCGAAATCAGTCACGGTGATACTCTTGAGGTTTTGGGCCTGTCAGGCGTAAAAGTAGGTGGCTAGGCCAAGGAAGGACATAAAGCCGACGACGTCGGTAACGGTGGTTAGTACTACCCCGCCTGCCAACGCCGGATCAATTTTCAGGGTTTTCATCAGCAGCGGCAACACGGCGCCGGCCAGTGATGCGGTAATCAGATTGATGACCATGGCCGCGGCGATAATCGCGCCGATCAGGGGGTCGTTGAACCACAGACTTGCTGCCACCGCGACGATTACCGCCCATATCAGGCCGTTGATCAAGCCCACCAGAACTTCACGATTAATCAGCCAGCGACTGTTGTTGCGGCTGATATGCCCCAGTGCCATACCGCGGATAACGACCGTCAGTGTCTGGGTACCTGCGACGCCACCCATGCTGGCGACAATGGGCATCAGTACGGCCAAGGCAACGACTTTTTCAATTGTGCCTTCAAACAGATTGATCACACCGGAGGCGATAAAGGCCGTGAGCAGGTTGATACCCAGCCAGATGGCCCGCCGGGGGGCCGTGCTCATTACCGAGGCGAAGGTATCCTCATCCTCATCCAGACCGGCCATGCTCATCAGCGAGTGGTCGGACTCCTCTCGGATAACATCGACCACGTCATCGATGGTGATTCGGCCCAGCAGGTAATGGTTTTCGTCGACGACGGGAGCGCTGACCCAGTCTCGGCGTTCGAACAGATTGGCGACTTCCCGTGCGGGCATGGAGGCGACAATTGGCTCGACCTCGGTGTCCATGATTTCCCGAACGGTCACGCTGGGATCGGAGACCAACAGTTTTCGCAGTGACAAAATGCCGATGAACTGGTCGTTGCGGTTGACCACAATCAGGCTGTCGGTCATCTCCGGCAGCTCTTCGTGACGGCGCAGGTAGCGCAGGGCAACGTCCAGAGTAATATTGGGCCGCACCGTTATGGTGTCGGTGTTCATCAGACCACCGGCGCTGTCCTCGTCGTAGGACAGAATATGTTCTACGCGCAGGCGGTCTTGGTGGTCCATGGATTCCAGCACTTCGCGAATAACACGATCGGGAAGCTGCTGGAGAATATCGGCAATATCGTCGGCTTCGAGGCCTTCAGTGATGGCCGCGACTTCCTCGGCATCCATTTGCCGAAGGAATTGGCTTTGCACTTCATCGCTGAGGTGCTGGAGAATATCCCCCTCGTTCTCGCTGTCGACCAGTTGCCAGAGTACGCCCCGCACTTTCTGCGGGGTGGATTCGATCAGGTGGGCAGCATCGACCGGTGGCAGGCCGTTGAGCATGCGGCGGATTTGCAGGAAGGCACCGGAGCCCAGCGCCTCGTTCAGGAGTTCGAGGCGGCTGGCGGTTAAATGCTTTTCTCCGGGTTGAGCCATAACACTCCCTGCGTAGTGCCGCCGTCGTCGGCGATCTGGAATTGTCCCGAATTATCCTTGAATCTGGGGCGGGCAACAATTGTCACCGTCGGGTTTTGCAGGAAATGTACTAAAACGCCTTACTCGCCTTCGCCGAAATAGTCATTAATCAGCTCAACGAGTGCTGACAGGGCTTGCTCTTCGTCATCACCCTCACAGCGAATTTGAATTTCGGTTCCTCTGCTGGCGGCCAGCATCATGACGGACATAATGCTCTTGCCATCGACCCATTTGTCGTTACTGCACACCGCGATATCGGCACTGAAGGCGGCACTGGTCGACACAAATTTTGAGGCGGCTCGGGCGTGAAGACCGAGTTTATTAATGATGGTAATACGGGTTTCTTGCATGGGTTCGCTCCGCCGGGGCTCAGTGCTGGAGTTCGCGATGGCGAACCTGGAGATCAGGGCATTGTGCTCTGAGTGCTGCTGCAAGGCGCTCTACCATATACACGGAGCGGTGCTGGCCACCTGTGCAGCCAATGGCAACGGTGAAGTAGCTGCGGTTACCTTTTTCGATATGTGGCAGCCAGTGTTCCAGATAATTGAGAATGTCCCGGTACATGGTTTCGACCATCGGCTGCCCGTCGAGAAAGTTTCTGACACCTTCGTCGCGGCCACTCAGGGCGCGCAGAGACTCATCCCAGTGAGGGTTGGGCAGCATGCGCAGATCGTAGACCTGATCGGCATCTATTGGCAGGCCGCGTTTAAAGCCAAATGATTTCAACTGCAGCGACATACGATTGGCGTCGACACCCAGCACCCTGTCGCGGATTGTGGCGCGCAGCTCATGTACTGTCATATCGCTGCTGTCGATGGTTAATGACGCTTCCATCACTACGGGTTCGAGCAGCGTGGTTTCCTGTCGTATTGCATCGCTGAGCGGTTGATTCGCCGTGGTCAACGGGTGGCGACGGCGAGTCTCGCTGAAGCGTTTTATCAACTTGTCATCGCTGGCATCCAGAAAAATGATTCGCAACTGTGCGAGGTCCCGAACCTGCTCGCAAAGGGACTTGAAGCGCGAGAGTTCGTCAGGAGAGTTGCGGGCGTCGATACAAACGGCGACCTGTTGATGGACCTTGAGCTGGCTTTGCGAGAGCTCATGTACCAGCGCCGGTAACAGGGAAACTGGTAGGTTGTCGATGGCGTAAAAGCCCTCGTCCTCCAGTTGATGAAGTGCCGTACTTTTCCCTGATCCCGAGCGGCCACTGATAATGATCAGTTTCATGGCAATCAGGGCGCGCGGGTTACAGCAGTAGTGTACAGGGCTTCATCGCTGCCCGCGCTGCGCAGCTGTTGACGAAAGCCGTCGTCGTTAAACACATTGGCTAGACTGGCCAGCACTTTGATGTGCTCGTCGTGGGCTTCCGCAGGAACAATGAGTGCGAACACCAGGTCGACGGGTTGATCGTCGATGGCCTCGAAATCGATGGGCTCGGCGAGCTTCAGCAGAATGCCGGTAATCGCCGTACACTGCTGGCTTCGGCAGTGGGGAATCGCAACCCCGTGACCGATACCCGTGCTACCCAGTCGCTCTCGGGCAAGGAGTTCGTTGAACAGATCGTCAGCGTTGAACTGGCTATTGTCGTCGGCGACAAATACCGAGATCTGTTCGAGAAGACGTTTTTTACTGCCTACGGACGTACCCCAGTGGGTACGTCCTTGGCTCAGTATCGCATTAAGGCTCATATTATTAGGTATCCGGAAAAACCGGCCCGGCGCTTACCGGCCCAGGTGTTTTTCCTTGTGTTTGATCAACTGGCGATCCAGCTTGTCGGTCAGGCTGTCGATCGCAGCATACATATCTTCCGATTCGCATGTGGCGAACAGGTCCGCGCCTGCCACATGCACTGTCGCTTCCGCTTTTTGTACCAGCTTCTCGACTGAGAGCGTAACGTCCGTATTGGTGATATTGTCGAAATGTCGTTGCAGTTTGGCAAGCTTGTTATTGACGTATTCACGCAGTGCCGGTGTAACTTCAACGTGGTGACCACTGACAGTTATCTGCATATCTTGCTCCTTTTACACTCAGATCGTCCTGCGCCTCCCGGCGTAGGGTCAGGGCTGCGCGATTTAACGCAGCCAGCTATACCAGTCGCTTCCGCTCATTAGAGGGGGGAATGACCAGTGATTCTCGGTACTTGGCGATGGTTCTCCGCGCGACCTTGATACCCTGTTCGGCCAACAGTTCGGTAATCTTGCTGTCGCTGAGTGGCTTTCGCGGATTTTCTGCGGCGATCAGCTTTTTGATCAGCGCGCGAATGGCGGTCGATGAGCACTCGCCGCCGGTATCGGTCGATACGTGGCTGGAGAAAAAGTATTTCAGCTCGTAAATGCCCCGCGGTGTATGCATGTACTTCTGGGTGGTGACCCGCGAGATCGTGGATTCGTGCATGCCCACGGCGTCGGCAATGTCATGCAACACCAGCGGTTTCATCGCCTCGTCGCCGTATTCGAGAAAGCCTCGCTGATACTCGACGATTTTGCTGGCGACTTTCATCAGGGTTTCATTGCGGCTCTGCAGACTTTTGATAAACCAGCGCGCTTCCTGGAGGTTGTCGCGAATATAGTCTTTTTCGCTGCTGGTACTGCTTTTGGCCAGTGCCGCATAGTGCGAGTTGATTTGGATTTTCGGGGCAATATCCGGGTTGAGTTCCACCAGCCAGCGGCCGTCTTTTTTACTGACGAAGACATCCGGGACGACGTATTCGGTATCGCCACTGCTGATTGCATCGCCGGGCGTGGGGTTCAGGGACTGGATCAGCAGCAGTGTATCCCGAAGCTGATCTTCCTTGAGGCGACAGCGGCGCATAATCTGGTTGTAGTCGCGGTTGCCGAGCTGATCCATGTGCTGCTCTACAATCTGCATGGCCTCTTGCAGATAAAGTGTCTCGCGGGGCAACTGCCGCAACTGGATAAGCAGGCACTCCTGCAAATCTCGGCCACCGACGCCGGGGGGATCAAACTGCTGAATCAGGTGAAGGACGGCGTGGACTTCTTCGATTTCGACGTCTTCATTGTCGAAGGCATCCACCAAGTCTTCAGGCGTGACGGTCAGGCGGCCTTTTTCGTCGATGGCGTCGATGATGGCATCGGCAATGAACTGATCGATTTCAGACAGGCGACTCAGGTTGAGCTGCCAGCGAAGGTGGTCTTGCAGGGAATCTGAGCTGCCGTGGCGGTAGTCATTGCTGTAATCGTCATCGCCGCTGGGAGCGCTGCTCGCCGGGCCGGAGCTTTGGTAAACGTCATCCCATTGGCTGTCTACCGGCAGGTCCTCGGGTATTTCGCTGCGCTCGGCCCATTCGCTGTCTGCGTCGCTGGCGGTGGGCTCGCTTTCGTTGCTGCTGCTGTCGTTTTTGGTATCGCTGCTTTTTGACTGGCTGTTGCTGTCTTGCTCGGGGGTGTCGTTTTCTTCCTCCAGTTCCAGAAGCGGATTGGAGTCCAAAGCAGACTGGATTTCCTGTTGAAGGTCGAGGGTGGACAGTTGCAATAAACGAATCGCCTGTTGCAGCTGGGGGGTCATGGTCAGCTGCTGACCGACTTTAAGCTGGAGCGATTGTTTCATAGGCAGCGGTTTCTACTACACCAAATTCTGAAGACATTTGTGCCTGATTGGCGGCACTTTAAGGTCAGTGTAGTCCTGCCGGAGAGCGGCTGCAATAGGCGTATAAAGCAATTGCTGTGCCGATTTTTCCTATCACAACGTGAACTTATCGCCAAGATAAATATCCCTGACGACCTGGTTGTTGAGTACGGATTCGGCGTTGCCTTCGGCAACAATACGACCTTCGCCGACGATGTAGGCTTTTTCGCAGATATCGAGGGTTTCTCGTACATTGTGATCGGTGATTAACACGCCGATTCCGCGGGCCTGAAGGTGTCGAATAATGTGCTGTATGTCGTTAACCGAGATGGGGTCGACGCCGGCAAAGGGCTCGTCGAGCAAAATAAAACTCGGCTCTGTCGCCAGCGCGCGAGCGATTTCGACGCGTCGACGCTCGCCGCCGGACAGCGCCATGCCGGGCGATTTACGGATGTGGGTAATGTGGAATTCCTGCAGCAGGGCGTCGAGCTTTTCTTTTCGCTGGCGACGGTTGAGGTCGCTGCGGGTTTCCAGAATCGCCATGATGTTGTCGGCGACGCTGAGTTTGCGAAAGATCGACGCTTCCTGGGGCAGGTAGCCAACACCGTGGCGGGCTCGGCCTTGAATTGACAGCGATGTCAGATCTTTGCCATCCAGCTCTATGCGCCCCCTGTCGGCGTTGACGATGCCGACAATCATGTAGAAACACGTGGTTTTGCCCGCGCCGTTGGGGCCCAGCAGGCCGACTATTTCGCCGCTGTTGATGCTCAGTGACACATCCTTGATCACCTCTCGCCCTTTATAGGCTTTGGCGAGATGGCTGGCTTTTAGTACGGGCATCAGGGCGTGCTCTCGGTGTCGGGTTCTGGCGCCGGTTCAGTCTCGGGGGATTCCGTGCCGGGTTGTTGGGGCTGCAGTGTCATCTGCACACGGCCATCGAGGCTTCGACTGCCGCCATCGGCGACCACCAGTTGCTTGCGCCCGCTGTACACAATGCGGTCACCACTGATTTTTGAACCCTGATGGCGAATGGTGGCGTCTTTCTGCAGCAGTATTTCCTCATCGCTCAGGCTGTATTCGATCAGTCTGGCGCTGGCGGAGACTACCCCTTCTTCAGCCCGGGGCTGCTGTTCAAAATATGCCGGGCTGCCATGGGCGATGACTTTCTGCACCTTGCGGTCGTCCTCGACAATAATCAGCTTGTCTGCGCGGATTTTCAGGCTTCCCTGAGACATGTTCACGTTGCCGGTATAAATGCCCTGGTTGTTCTCGTAGGTGGCCTTGTCCGAGCTGAGGTTGATCGGCTGGCTGCGGTCGTTGGGTAATGCGCTGACCGTCAGTGGCATGGCCAGCAGGCACAGTAGCTGGAGTTTACTGCTGAGGTTCATAGTGTCCCTTTACCTGTGAAAGGAGCTCGACGCGTTCCTGTTTGAGGTCAGCGCGCATGCCCACCGAGGTCGTTGTGCCATTGGGCAGTTTAAGGTCGAGCGGCTGAGCTGTCGCGACGGTGCTGTGTTCCAGGTCAATAGTCAATTGTTGGGTACTGATCTCGGCTTCACGAATCAGGTCTTTTACCAGCACGTCGTGGCGCAACTCAAGGGATTGGCCATTTTGCGACAGCGTGCCGGATGCGGCGTTTGCAGTCCAGGGGCGTTGCTGGCCAATGTCGCCAACGTAAAAGGGTTGCTTAAGGCGAATATCGCCGCTGGATATCATTCGATCAGCGCTTTCCGCCTGCCAACGGTAGGCAATATTGCCGTCCGCGCTGTATTTCAGACCCTCTATCCCCTGCAGGTGGGAGTCCACATCCGGGATGGCGTCAAAATTATCGATCAGGCTCAGTTTGCCGCTTTCGCTGAACTGCGTCAGGTAAATCACGGTACCTGCGATGGCCGCCAGCACCGAAAGTACCGAGGCGATATTGATGCGAAAGCTACGCGAAGCCATGATTACAAGTATTGCTCCAGAGCGTCATTTAACTTGCCTTGAGCCATTAAAATCAGTTCGGCGATTTCTCTGACAGCCCCTGAGCCACCAGTCGCGCGGGTTTGCCAGTCAGCATGACGGGCGACGAAGTGGTGGCCATTGGCCACGGTGATGCCCAGGCCGGCGGCGCGGATGGCGGCGAGGTCGGGCAGGTCGTCGCCGACGTAAGCGATTTCCTCGTAGCGCAGGCCCAGATCGCTGCGCAGTTCTTCGAGGGCCGTGCCTTTATCTTCACGCCCCTGATAGATCAGCTCGATGCTCAGCTCGCGGGCGCGTCGCAGCAGCAGCTCAGAGGTGCGGCCGGTGATGATAGCCGGGCGAATGCCAGCGTCGCGGAGCAGCTTGATGCCGAGACCGTCGAGAATGCTGAACGCTTTCATTTCCTCGCCACTGTTGCCAAACAACAGGCTGCCGTCGGTCAGTACGCCGTCAACATCCATGGCCAGTAGGCGGATATTGCGAGCTTTTTCTATGACGCTTTGCATGGTTTTCCCTTTACGCGACGCCTGCCTTGAGCAGGTCGTGGGTGTGGATTACGCCAATGGGCTGCTGCTTGTCATCCAGCGCGACCAGCACCGTGATCTTATTGTCTTCCATAATGCGCAGCGCTTCGGCGGCCAGCATGCCGGGCTGAATACTGCGGCAGTTGCGGGTCATCACGTCGTCAATTTTTGCGTCGCGGATGTCAATGCCGCGGTCAATGGCGCGGCGCAGGTCGCCGTCGGTAAAGATGCCAGCAAGCGTGCCGTCGCTGTTCAGGACGGTTGTCATGCCCAGCGCTTTGCTGCTCATTTCCAGTAACGCTTCGCTCAGGGCGGCACCGCTATTCACTTTGGGAATTTCGTCGCCGGTATGCATAATGCTGTCGATTTTCAGCAGCAGTCTTCTGCCCAGCGCGCCGCCGGGGTGGGAGAAGGCAAAGTCATCAGCAGTGAAGCCGCGGGCCTCCAGCAGGGCAATGGCGAGTGCGTCGCCCATGACCAGCGTGACGGTGGTGCTGGAAGTCGGCGCCAGGTTCAGTGGACAGGCCTCCTGTTCCACCCCGACATCCAGGTGGACATCGGCGGCTTGTGCCAGCTCTGATTGCGGACGCCCGGTCATGGCCAGTACCGGGACCGCCAGGAGCTTCAACAGAGGAATGAGAGTAACCAGTTCAGCGGTGGTGCCCGAGTTGGAGAGTGCGATGACTACATCGCCGGGGCGTATCATGCCCATGTCGCCGTGGCTCGCTTCTCCGGGGTGAACAAAAAATGCCGGTGTTCCCGTGCTGGCCAGCGTTGCGGCGAGTTTGCTGCCGATATGGCCGGATTTTCCCATGCCAGTGACGACCACTCTGCCCTGGCAGTTGAGTAACAGCTCGCAAGCGCGATCAAAGCTGTCATCGGTGCGGGCAAGCAGTGCGTCTACGGCGTCGCGTTCCATGCTGATGACGCGCTTGGCAGTCTCGATATATGAAGATGTCATTGCGGGAGTTTTGGCCTTATTGTTCCGGGCGAGCCATTAAGCTGGCGCTCATTTTGGTTATGATAATTTCCAATGTGACAAATTAACAGGTTTACTGCGTCTCCCCGCAGGGAGTGATTTACGTAAACTGCGGTCGGAGAAACTGTGTAATACACCACTGCGGGCTGATGGCAGGCAGTGGCTGGGGTGCGGAAAACGGAGAGTAGACAATGATGAAGAAAATTCTGGTAATGCTGACGGCGACGCTGTTCGCCGGTTTGGTGCTTGCCAAAACCGATGACTCGGCAGTGGGGCCCCATGAGGTGGTTGCAAACACCACGCAGGAGCTAATGAAAGTGATTGAGGAGGCTCGGGGTTATGTCGATCAGGATCCCGACCGCTTCAATAACGAAGTGCGTCGTATCATGGATCAGGTGGTCGACTTTCAGAGTTTTGCCCGCGGTGTGATGGGGAAGTACGGCAGTCGCGCCTACTATCAGAGCCTGACCAGCGAAGAGGACAAAGCTCAGTTTCGCGACCATGTGCTGCGTTTTACCCAAAACTTCAAAGACGGTCTGATCAATACCTATGCGAAGGGCCTGCTGGGCTTTAATGGAAATAAGATTGAAGTGCTGCCGCTGGCTGAAGACGCGGACCTGTCGGGCAGTGTTGGGGTGCGTCAGCATATTTACGGTGAGCGCGCCAAGCCTTACGAGGTCATCTATACCTTGCGCCGTGACGCACAGGGCGACTGGAAGCTGCGCAATGTGATCATCGAGGGGCTGAACCTGGGTCGCATTTACCAGAACCAGTTCCGCACGGCGGTGGCAACTTACGATGGCGATATCGAGAAAGTGATCGATAACTGGACGGTAGCGCCCAAGGAAGTGATGGAACAAGCCGCTGGAGACGCTGGCGAGAAGTGATCAATCGGCGCCCTTTTCTCGCCAAGGGCGCCGCAATTGCGTACAATTCGCGGCCTGTTTTTTGAATGACGGAAACTTGCAGGCATGCAGACAGAACAAATTCTGGCACGATTGAGCGAGCACTTTGCTGACGGTACTTTTGATGTGCAGGGCGAGGGCAATCACGTCGATGTACAAGTTGTCAGTGAAGCGTTTGCAGGGCTGCGCCCGGTGCGCCGCCAGCAACTTGTCTATGCTGCCGTCAACGACCTGATCCGGGACGGCTCCCTTCACGCGATCAATATCAAAGCGCTCACCCCCGCTGAAGCCGAGTAATCGGCCTGGCGCGATAGCGCAGGAGTATCCATGGATAAACTGCTAATCCGCGGCGGTGGTCCGCTCTGCGGAGAAATTCGGGTGTCGGGGTCGAAGAATGCCGCGCTGCCTATTCTCGCGGCGACATTGCTGTCCAGCGAGCCCGTTCGCATCAGCAACCTGCCTCACCTTCACGACATTACCACCATGATTGCGCTGCTGCGCAGTATGGGCACCGAGCTGCTGGTGGATGAGCGTCTGTGTGTTGAAATTAACGGGGCGACAACCCGTGAAACCACCGCGCCCTATGAGCTGGTGAAAACCATGAGGGCATCGATTCTGGTGCTGGGGCCTCTGCTGGCGCACTTCGGTCATGCGCGGGTGTCCTTCCCCGGTGGTTGCGCCATAGGTAGCCGCCCGGTCGATCAGCATCTGCGTGGGCTGGAGGCAATGGGTGCGGAAATTGATGTCGATGAGGGCTATATCACGGCAAGAAGCCCCAGTGGCCGCCTTAAAGGCGCGCATATTCTGTTTGATATGGTAACGGTTGGCGGCACAGAGAATCTGCTGATGGCCGCCTGTCTTGCTGACGGACGCACGGTACTGGAAAACGCTGCCCGTGAACCCGAGATAGTGGATCTGGCCAATTGCCTGATTGCTATGGGGGCGAAGATCAGTGGTCATGGTTCGGCGACAATTGTTGTTGAAGGCGTTGAATCACTGGGCGGCTGCGATTACTCGGTGATGCCGGATCGCATTGAGGCGGGCACTTATCTGGTCGCTGCCGCGGCCACGCGCGGTAAGATCAAGTTGCGCGATATCGACCCGAATACGCTTGAAGCGGTGTTGGTCAAGCTGGAAGAGGCGGGCGCGGATATTGAACAGGGTGATGACTGGATTACGCTGGATATGAAAGGTCAGCGCCCGAAGTCAGTCAGTTTTAAAACCATGCCTTACCCCGGCTTTCCCACCGACATGCAGGCGCAGTTTACCGCTATGAATGCGGTGGCTGACGGTGTTGCTCAAGTCAGTGAGACGATTTTTGAAAACCGTCTGCTGCAAACCCATGAGATGAATCGGATGGGGGCCAAGATCCGCGTAGATGGCAACACAGCGCTGATCACCGGCGCCGAGCGCCTGAAGGCCGCTCCAGTCATGGCCAGCGACCTCCGCGCGTCGGCCAGTCTGGTGATTGCCGGGTTGGTTGCCGATGGTGAAACGGTCATTGATCGTATTTATCATATCGACCGTGGTTACGAATGTATTGAAGAGAAGTTTCTGTCACTGGGCGCTGATATCCGTCGAATCAGCGGCAAGTGAGATGCCGGGCTGCAGTGATTTGCTGTGGTCGGGCCGTTTAGCTCAGGAGTTGTAGCGTGGATCAGCCCATTACCATCGCCCTTACCAAGGGGCGTATCCTAAAGGAAACTCTGCCCCTGCTGGCGGAGGCCGGTATCGAGCCGCTGGAAGATATTTCCAGCAGCCGCAAGTTGATCTTCGCCACCAACCATCCCCATATCCAGCTTATTGTGATTCGCGGCACCGATGTGCCGACCTACGTCAAGCTGGGCTCGGCTGACCTCGGAATTGCCGGCAAGGACATGTTGCTGGAGCTCGGCGCAGACGATATGTATGAGCCTCTGGACCTGAATATCGCCCGCTGTAAGTTGATGACGGCGGGGCGCGTTGGCGAGGCGTTGCCTGTTGGGCGCGTGCGGGTTGCCACCAAGTTTGTGAATGTAGCTCGTCGCCATTTTGCCGAGCAGGGGATTCAGGTTGAGCTGATCAAACTCTACGGCGCAATGGAATTGGCGCCGTTGATGGATCTGGCGGATTTGATTGTCGATATCGTAGATACCGGCAATACGCTGCGGGCCAATGGCATGGAGCCCCGTGAACTGATCTCTCCCGTCAGTTCTCGTCTGGTGGTCAACCGGGCAGCAATGAAGCGTAAACACCAGACGATTCAAAAAATTATCGGTGACTTGTCGGCGGCCGTAGAGGCCCGCGCCGTGGAGGCATGAGATGAGTGATTTGCAGTTGCGCCGCTTAAATGCCGGTGACGCCGGCTTTGGTGAAACCCTCGATGCGCTGCTGGCTTGGGATTCGGTATCAGATGAGGCCGTCGCCTCTACTGTCGCAGCCGTGCTGGCCGATATTCGTCAGCGTGGTGATGCGGCGGTACTTGAGTACACGCGCCGTTTTGACGCAGTAGAAGCCAGTAATGTCAGTGAGCTGGAGTTCAGCGCCGAGCAACTGCAGGCTGCGCTGGCACGTATTGATTCGGCTCAGCGGCAGGCGTTAGAAGAGGCGGCCGATCGTATCCGCCGTTATCACGAGCGCCAGCAGCAAGCGTCCTGGCAATACCAGGAAGACGACGGCACGGTATTGGGTCAGCAGATTCGCGGTATGGACCGAGTGGGACTGTACGTGCCAGGCGGCAAGGCGACCTATCCGTCGTCGGTGTTGATGAATGCTGTTCCTGCCAAGGTGGCCGGAGTGGGCGAGTTGATCGCCGTGTCGCCCACGCCCAACGGCTATGTGAACGACATGGTGCTGGCCGCGGCGGCCATTGCCGGTGTGGATCGCTTGTTTGCGGTCGGTGGTGCTCAGGCTATCGCGGCGCTGGCCTTTGGCACGGAAACGATTCCTCGTGTCGATAAGATTGTCGGTCCCGGCAATATCTATGTGGCTACTGCCAAGCGCCAGGTGTTCGGCAGCGTCGGTCTCGACATGATTGCCGGCCCGTCCGAAATTCTGGTGGTTTGTGACGGAAAGACCGATCCCGACTGGATTGCGATGGACCTGTTCTCACAGGCCGAGCATGACGAAGATGCGCAGTCTTTGCTTATTAGCCTCGATGCAGAATTCCTCGACAAGGTTGCGGAGAGCGTTGCCCGCCTGCTGCCCCAGATGGAACGGCAAGACATCATCAGGCAGTCCCTGGCGGCGCGTGGTGCGCTGATTAAGGTGGCCGATATGGCCGAGGCGATTGCACTTATTAACCGCATTGCGCCAGAGCATCTGGAGTTGTCGGTGGATAACCCGGAGCAGTATTTGCCGGAGATCCGTCACGCCGGGGCGATTTTTCTGGGGCGCCACACGCCAGAGGCGCTGGGGGATTACTGCGCCGGCCCCAATCACGTACTGCCAACATCGGGCACCGCACGGTTTTCCTCGCCGCTTGGGGTATACGACTTTCAAAAGCGCTCGTCGATCATCAACTGTTCCCCGGCGGGGGCGGCCAAGCTGGCGCGCACCGCCTCGGTGCTCGCCCGTGGTGAATCCCTGACGGCGCATGCCGTCAGCGCGGAATACCGCTTGCAAGCTGGAGGTGAGGATGAGTAGGTTCTGGAGCCCCATCGTTAAAAAGTTGGAGCCGTATGTGCCGGGTGAGCAGCCCAAGCTGCAAAACCTTACCAAACTGAATACCAACGAGAACCCGTTTGGGCCATCACCAAAAGCACTTGAGGCGATGAGGCAGGTGCTGGGCGATGAGCTGCGCCTGTATCCTGATCCCAATGCTGATAGCCTGCGAGAGACCATAGCGGAGTATTACGGGTTGACGGCCCAGCAGGTGTTTGTCGGCAATGGTTCCGACGAAGTGCTGGCGCATGTGTTCCATGCGCTGTTTCAGCACAACCACCCGCTGTTGTTTCCTGATATTACCTACAGCTTCTACCCGGTGTATTGCCAGTTGTACGGCATTCCCTACGAGCAAATTCCGCTGGACGATTCCTTTGCCATTGCGGTGAGTGATTATCGCGGTATCAATGGCGGTATTATTTTCCCCAACCCGAATGCGCCGACAGGGCGCCTGCTGCCGCTGGATGAAATTCGCCGCCTGTTGGAGGTGAATACTGAAACGGTGGTCGTGGTTGATGAGGCCTATATCGACTTTGGTGGCGAATCGGCGGTGGGGCTGATCGATCAGTTCCCCAATCTGCTGGTCACGCAGACACTGTCAAAGTCCCGCTCGCTGGCGGGCTTGCGTGTTGGCCTGGCGCTGGGGTCGCCCGAGTTGATTGAGGCGCTGGAGAGGGTGAAGAACAGTTTTAACTCCTATCCGCTGGACCGTTTGGCGCTGGCAGGGGCAGAGGCCGCGTTCAGAGACCGGGCGTACTTTGAGCAGTGCCGCCAGGCAGTTATTGACGAAAGAGATCGCCTGCGCGTGGCCCTGAACAAGCGGGGATTCGAGTCGCTGCCTTCGGCGGCTAACTTTCTGTTCTGTCGTCACCGCGATCTCGCCGCGGAAACTGTGGCCGCCGCGTTGCGGGAAGATGGGGTGATTGTCCGGCATTTCAGGCACTCGCGTATCGAGAACTATCTGCGGATTACCGTCGGCACTGCCGAGCAGCATGAGCGCCTGTTGGCATCCTTTGATCGCCACTTCGGCGCTAAATGAGGGCTGCCTGGGCTAACTGTTGGTTTGCTGTTCTGGTCGCATTGCGACCTGCGTACTGACGGTAAAGGCCTGCTCTCCGCGAAGCAGTCCCAGCGTGACGGTTTCGCCCGGACGGGTATCGGTAATCAGGCGCATCCCCGCGTGACCATCTCCCACTTTCTCGCCGTTAATTTCGGTCAGTACGTCTCCCAGGCGCAGTCCTGCCTCGGCGGCCGGCCCATTGTTGGCTAATCCGGTAATGATGACGCCGTTGGTGCCGGTGCCCAGCGGTTGAACTTCAATGCCGAGCCAGCCGCGTACCGGGTGACCGTAGCGAATCAGGTCGTCCATTGTGCGCATCGCCAGGTCAGTGGGAATTGCCAGTCCGATGCCTGTGGAGCCGCCGCTCTGGGTGTAAATGGCGGTATTGATTCCTAGCAACCGCCCGTTGCGGTCTATAAGTGCGCCGCCGGAGTTGCCGGGGTTGATGGCGGCATCGGTTTGGATAAAGTTCTCGAATTGGCTCAGCCCAAGGCCGTAGCGACCGGTGGCGCTGACAATGCCTTGCGTAACGGTTTGCCCGAAGCCGTAGGGGTTGCCGATAGCCAGCACGATATTGCCAACGCGTGCCTGTTCGGGGTTGCCGGGTTTGATCGCTGTCAGGTGGTCGAGATCCACTTTCAGTACCGCGAGGTCGGTATCGGAGTCGCTGCCAATAACGCTGGCCAGCGCCTGGCGGCCATCCTGCAGCATGACCAGTATCTCATCCGCGCCCTTGATAACGTGGAAGTTCGTCAGCAAATAGCCGCGCTCATCGACGATGACGCCAGATCCCAGGCTGCGTTCCAGGTGCTGGCGAACGCGACCGTTGCGGTTGAAAAAGTGCTTGAAGAGAGGGTCGTTGGCCAGTGGGTGGCGCTGCTGCACCACTTTGGTGGTGTATATGTTGACAACGGCGGGGGCGGCTTGCTCAACGGCCAGCGAAAAATCCTGCTCTGTGGATGTGGGTTGTGACTGGTAGGCGAGAATGCATAGGCCCAGCAGCAGGCCGCACAGGCTGGGCCAGAAAAACGATGTCAGGTTGTGCAGTTTCACGTCGTCGTCTCTTATTCTCTGAGGGCGGCGGCAGGTGAGTCGGGTATTCTGTGCCGCGATGGGCGTGATAGCCTATCACGACTGACCAAAAATCCGAATGAGCAATAGAGAGGAGTTGCTGTGGCGGTAACATTACAGGCACTGCTGGCGGAGGCGAATCGCCTGATGGAGCCTGAAGCATTTCAGGATTATTGCCCCAATGGCTTGCAGGTAGAGGGGCGGGGTGAGGTGCGGCGTCTGGTATCCGGGGTCACTGCCAGTCAGGCGCTGATTGATGCCGCGATTGAGCAGAGAGCTGATGCGATCTTGGTACATCACGGCTTTTTCTGGCGGGGCGAAGACCCCTGCTTGCGCGGTATGAAGCGCCGCCGAATCGCGGCGTTGCTGGAAAACGACATTAGCCTTATTGCCTATCATCTGCCGTTGGATGCGCACCCTGCGCTGGGTAATAACGCGCAGCTCGCCAAGCGTCTGGGAATTGTCGTTGATGGCGGTATGGATGCAGGGCCGCGTTCAGTAGGAAACGTCGGGCATTTTTCGGAGGCTTTGGCACCGGAGCAGCTAGCTCAGCGGCTGGTCGATGTGCTCGGTCGTGAGCCCTTGGTGGAATGCGTGGGGGAGCAGCCCATCAAGCGGATCGCATGGTGCACCGGTGCAGCGCAATCGTATATTGATAAAGCTGCCGCGCTGGGGGTGGATGCTTATCTGAGTGGTGAGGTGTCAGAGCCCACTATTCACAGCGCCCGTGAGCAGGGTGTGCACTACTTTGCTGCCGGTCATCACGCTACAGAGCGTTATGGTGTGCAGGCGCTTGGCGAGGCTCTGTGTAGGGCGCTGGGCGTCGAGCATCGCTTTATCGATATCGACAACCCAGCGTAAGCGTCTGGATTATTAGGCGTGCGGAGGGACCGGAGGAGTGGGCTCCTCTTTCTCTGAGCGGCCTTTTTCCAGACCAAATTCTTCGTGAAGTGCGCCCTTTGAGCCTGGCTGGCGGGGGGCGTAGTCCAGTGGTTGCTGAGAGGGCTTACCCGAATTGGGGTTGCCTTCCAGCACGGGGCGGCCTTCTGGAATAGCCTGTAGCGGACTGATGCCCGTGCTGTGCAGAGAGCTGGCACCTTCGGCAATATGGTTGTGAACGCTGCGGTAGCTTTCTGCCAAGTCGTTCAGTAGTTCTGCAGTGCGGTCAAAGTGGCTGCTCACCTGCTGCTGATATTCCTGCTGCTGTTGCTGCATGTCGGTGAATTGCTTCTCTAGTGCAGCGCGGCTCTGTTGTTCCGGTTTTTTGTTGGCCAGGAAATAGCCGATGGCAGCGCCTGCCAGCAGGCAGCCAATGCCTACGAATACCAAAGTGCTCATTGTTTCTTCCACGCGTGTCCTCCTGTCAGCGACTTTCCGTCGCGTTTCTCTCTAGTATACTCGGGCATCCGGCGCGGGGCAGCAGCAGGGCGCGAAAAATTGCCAATTGCTACATCGCTGGGTAAAGTTGCCGCGTTTTCTCAAAGGAGCCGCCCATGTCATCCCCTATTGAGCGCTATCGTCGCGATCTGGAGTCGCCTGCGTTTGCCCATGATGCCGCTCAAGCCCAGGCCGTTGATTGCCTGCAAAGGCTCTATGAGGATTTGGTGGCTGCGCCCCCGCCGCAACGGTCGGCAGGAGGATTGCGTGGGTTGCTGGGGCGTTTTGTGAAATCTCCGGAAGTGGCGCCGATAAAGGGGCTGTATTTCTGGGGAGGTGTCGGGCGCGGCAAAACCTACCTGATGGATACGTTCTTTGACACCTTGCCATTTGAAGACAAGCTGCGGGCTCATTTTCATCGCTTCATGCAGCGGGTGCATCGCGAGCTGAAAAGCCTGGCGGGAGAAAAAAATCCGCTGATTTCAGTCGCCGATCGCATTGCTGACGAGGCGCGGGTCATCTGTTTTGATGAGTTCTTTGTCTCCGATATTACTGATGCGATGATTCTGGCTGGTCTGTTTGATCGTCTGTTTGAACGCGGGGTGGTGCTCGTGGCGACGTCGAATATTGTGCCTGACCAGCTGTATAAGGACGGTCTGCAGCGCGCGCGTTTCCTGCCAGCCATTGCGTTAATCAAGCAGAATGTCGACGTGATCAATGTTGATGGAGGGGTCGATTACCGCCTTCGCGCACTGGAGCAAGCTGAGCTCTACCATTCGCCGCTCGGCGCGGAAGCTGAGGCCAGCCTTCAGGAAAGCTTTGATCGATTGGCGCCGGAGATTCCGTTATCGGACCAGTTGCTGGAAATTGAGGGGCGCAATATCCTGGCGCGTCAAATTGCCGACGATGTTGCCTGGTTCGAGTTCGACGAGCTCTGTGACGGCCCGCGCAGCCAGTACGACTACATTGAGCTGGCCAAAATCTTCCATGCTGTGCTGGTTAGTAATGTGCCGGTACTGGGAGCGGGGCGCGATGATCAGGCCCGGCGCTTCATTAATTTGGTCGATGAGTTTTACGACCGCAATGTAAAACTGGTATTGTCTGCGGCCGCGCCACTGGAGGCACTTTATGCCGGTGGCAGATTAGACTTTGAATTTGAACGTACCCAAAGCCGCCTGCTGGAAATGCAGTCGCAGGAATACCTGGCCCGAGAGCACCGCCCGTAGGGTGACGTTGGCGCCAAAACGCCATTCAAGAAAGCTGCGTTTTTCGCTTGAAAATCGTTTGGCGCTTATGTAGTATTCGCGCTCTTTGTTCGGTACGGTCCCCATAGGCGAGATTCATGAAAACCTTTAGTGCAAAACCCAACGATGTCACTCGCGACTGGTTCGTGGTTGACGCCGCCGACAAAACATTGGGTCGTCTGGCCAGTGAGATTGCGCACCGCCTGCGCGGCAAGCACAAGCCTGAGTACACGCCTCATGTCGATACCGGCGACTACATTGTTGTTGTAAACGCGGAGAAGATTCGCGTTACTGGCAAGAAAACAACAGACAAAATGTATCACCATCACACTGGTTACCCCGGTGGCCTGAAGTCAATGAGCTTTGAAAAGCTGATCGACAAGGCGCCCGAGCGTGTTATCCAGAGTGCTGTAAAAGGCATGCTGCCCAAAAACCCGCTGGGTCGGGCCATGTTCAAAAAACTCAAAGTTTATGCTGGCGCAGAGCACCCGCACACCGCTCAGCAGCCCATCGAACTGAATATCTAACGGAAGCGTACTATGTCAGCCACTCAATACTACGGCACTGGTCGCCGTAAAACTTCTTCAGCCCGCGTCTTTCTGACGCCCGGCAGCGGCAAGATCCTCGTTAATGATCGCGAGCTGGATCAATACTTCGGTCGTGAAGTAGCCCGCATGATTGTTCGTCAGCCTCTGGAGCTGGTGGATATGGCTGAGAAGTTTGATATCAAAGTGAACGTCAACGGTGGCGGCAGCTTTGGTCAGGCTGGTGCGATTCGCCACGGTATCACTCGCGCACTGATGCAGTACGACGAGGCACTGCGTGGTGATCTGCGTAAGGCTGGCTACGTAACCCGTGATGCCCGTGAGGTTGAGCGTAAGAAAGTTGGTCTGCGCAAGGCGCGTAGAAGACCTCAGTTCTCCAAGCGTTAACCGTTACGGTCTTACAGACCGGGGACGCTACTGGCGGCTATCGGAAAACGCCCAACAGCAATCTGTGGGGCGTTTTTTTTTGTCCGTTTTGCCCTGCTGGAGAGGCAGGGAGTTGCCTGGAATTTATTGGCAGTAAGGGTCAAGTTCCATTACTATTTGGCCCATTTGAGATTAGCTGGGGTTCCTCCTCGGGGCCCATCCAGTCTGATTATTCATATGTTATGGGGGAAACGTCATGAGTAATGACGGCGTAAACACCGGGCGTCGGCGCTTTCTGACAGCGGCGACCTCTGTGGTTGGTGCCGCCGGCGTGGTTGGGGTGGCAACACCCTTCGTCGGTTCTTGGAATCCCAGTGCGAAGGCCAAGGCGGCTGGTGCACCGGTAAAAGCGGATATCAGTAAGCTAGAGCCCGGCCAGATGGTCGTGGTTGAGTGGCGAGGCAAGCCCGTTTACGTGTTGCGTCGTACGCAAAAGCAGATTGACGAGCTGCCGACCGTTGAGTCACATCTGAAAGACCCTACCTCCGCCAGTGCAGATCAGCCTGAGTACATCGAAGGGGTTGCGCGAGCGATTCGCCCGGAGATTCTGGTGTTGGTCGGCCTTTGTACCCATTTGGGTTGTGCGCCCAAGCACCGCCCTGAAGTGGGTGTGCCTGATTTGGGTGGTGACGCTTGGGTGGGTGGTTTCTTCTGCCCATGTCACGGGTCGCGTTTTGACCTGTCCGGTCGCGTTTACAACGGCTCTCCAGCGTCAACCAATCTTGTCGTACCTCCGTACTCTTATGAAGGTGACAATGTTCTTGTTGTTGGTGTTGATCAGGGGGCTGCGTAATGAAGATGTTGATTGGTCTGCGCGATTGGGTTGATGCCCGCCTGCCGATTATGCGCGCATGGGACACCCACATGGGTAAATACTATGCGCCGAAGAACTTTAATTTCTGGTATTTCTTTGGTGTGCTGTCACTGGTGGTGCTGGTTAACCAGCTGCTGACAGGTGTGTGGCTGACCATGAGCTACACCCCCAGCGCAGAAGAAGCTTTCCGTTCTGTTGAATACATCATGCGCGACGTGGAATATGGCTGGATCATCCGCTATATGCATTCCACCGGTGCTTCCGCATTCTTTGTGGTGGTGTACCTGCACATGTTCCGCGCCCTGCTTTACGGCTCATACAAAAAGCCGCGTGAGCTGATTTGGGTGTTCGGGATGTTTATCTTCCTCGCGCTGATGGCCGAAGCATTCGTAGGCTACGTATTGCCTTGGGGTCAGATGTCATATTGGGGCGCGCAGGTTATCATTTCGTTGTTTGGCGCAATCCCGGTTGTTGGTGAAGATATTGTTCAGTGGATTCGCGGTGATTACCTGATCTCCGGTATTACCTTGAACCGCTTCTTTGCTCTGCACGTTGTAGCGCTGCCAATCATCCTGTTGGCGCTTGTTCTGCTGCACATTCTGGCACTGCATGAAGTGGGTTCAAATAACCCCGATGGCGTTGAGATCAAGAAGAACAAAGACGAAAATGGTATCCCGCTCGACGGCGTGGCGTTCCATCCGTACTACACCGTGCACGATCTGACGGCGATTGCGGTCTTCCTGTTTGTATTCTGCAGCATCATCTTCTTCATGCCGGAGATGGGCGGTTTCTTCTTGGAATACGCGAACTTCGAACTGGCGAATGGCCTGAAAACGCCCGATCATATCGCGCCGGTTTGGTACTTCACCCCGTTCTACTCGGTATTGCGTGCGGTGCCGGATAAGCTGTGGGGCTTCATCGCCTTCGGCGCGTCAGTCGCTATTCTGTTCCTGTTGCCTTGGCTGGACCGCAGCCCCGTGAAGTCGATTCGCTATAAAGGGCGTATCAGCAAAATCGCACTGGTGATCTTTGTCGCATCCTTCCTGATCTTGGGTGTGCTGGGTGTGAAAGCACCGACTGAAGGTCGTACTCTGCTGGCACGTATCTGCTCCGTATTGTACTTTGCCTTCTTCCTGCTGATGCCTTTCTGGACTAAATGGGAAGCGACCAAGCAAGAACCGACCCGTGTTACAGACGGTGGTATGGGCTTCTGGAAGAGCATGGGTGTGCTGTTGATCGTGGCATTGCTGACGATTCTTCCGCTGAAGGCGGTCGGCGCTGAGTCCGCCTACGATTGCGGCACTATGGCTTGCGATTCAATCGAAACGGATGTGACTGACCAAGCCTCTCTGCAGAGCGGTGCGCAGACCTTTATGAACTATTGTATGGGCTGCCATACTCTGGAATACGGTCGGTATCAGCGTGTTGCAACCGATCTGAATATTCCTGAGGATCTGTTCGAGCAGTACCTTAAGTTCGACAAGTCGGCGAAAATTGGGGCGTTGATGACCAACTCCATGCCCAAGGATGAGGCGAAGAAGTGGTTCGGCGCTGCGCCGCCGGACCTGACGTTGGTGGCGCGTGCGCGTAACCCCGAGTGGTTGTACACCTACCTGCGTCACTTTTACGCCGACCCGTCTCGTCCCTACGGTGTGAATAACAAGGTCTTCAAAGACGTCGGTATGCCACATGTATTGGCTGAGCTGCAGGGTATGCCCGAGTGCGCGCCCGGTCCGGTTCACGCTGAAAATGGTGGTATACTGCGCGATCCGCTGACCGGTGAGGACGTGTTGTTCGACGAGAATGGCGACGCCCTGAACCCTTGCGGTAGCTTCACTTACGCGACCGAAGGTCGCCTTAGCCCGGAAGAGTACGACAAGGTGATCTACGACCTCGTAAACTTCCTGGAATACATGGGTGAGCCGGTGCAAGCCAAGCGTCAGCGCATTGGTATTTATGTGTTGGCCTTTATTGCGCTGTTTTTCGTCTTCGCGTACCTGCTTAACCGCGAGTACTGGAAAGACGTGCACTAAAACAGACTCGACAAGCGGGTCTTTGCTGACGGGCAGCTTCAGATGAAGTCTGCCCGTTTGTTGTCATTACGGTATACAGTTTGAGGTGAGTTCAATGGCCGTTGTCGCCAAGCGTTCTACTATGACTTTCTTTTCGGATGCGTCCAGTCACTACAGCCACCGCGTGCGCATCGTGCTGGCTGAAAAAGGCGTGACCGTCGATATCATTGACGTGGATCCCGACAACCTTCCCGAGGAAGTGTCTGAGCTCAACCCCTACAACAGTCTGCCGACACTGGTCGATCGTGACCTTGCGCTCTATGAGTCAAAGGTGATGATGGAATATCTCGATGAGCGCTTCCCTCATCCACCGCTGCTGCCGGTTTACCCGGTTGCCCGTGGCGAAAGCCGCCAGTTCATCTACCGCATAGAGCGCGATTGGTGCCGCCTCGTTGATGAGATTCAGAACGGCCCCCAAAAATCACAGGACAAAGCGCGTAAAGATCTGCGTGACAGCCTGCTGACCATTGCGCCGATTTTCGCTGAAAAGCCGTTCTTTATGAACGATGAGTTTACGCTGGTGGACTGCTGCTTGGCTCCGATTCTCTGGCGTCTTGAGCAGCTGGGCATCGATATGCCGCAGACTCGCCAGTCCAAGCCATTACTGGATTATATGGCGCGCCTCTTCGAGCGTCCTTCTTTCCAGGAAAGCCTGACCCAGAAAGAACGGGAAATGCGCAGCGAAAGCAGCGCGGCCTAAGGGACGTCTCGGATGCTGGGAAGTATGACATCCAGTCGGCCCTACATGATCCGGGCCATCTACGAATGGGTTGTCGACAATGACTGCACGCCGTATATCCTTGTCAATGCGATGCAGGAGGGTGTGCAGGTGCCCCAGCAATTTGTTCAAGACGGGCAGATTGTTCTAAATATCTCCCCCACGGCAGTTGTCGGACTGGATGTAGGTAACGATGAGCTAGGATTTCGCGGTCGTTTCGGTGGCGTCGCTCAAGATGTCCGCGTGCCAACGTCGGCAGTACTGGGAATCTATGCCAGGGAAAACGGGCAGGGCATGCTGTTCGACTCCGACGACCCGGTTCCTCCTCCTTCGCCATCAAGCCCAGATGACGATAGCACGGCGCCTAGCTCGAAGACGCCAAAGTCTGGCAGGCCGTCACTGAAAGTCGTTAAGTAAGCGATAGTTCGCTCCTTAGTAATACTCAAAGACGCGTATGACTTTTTGCACCCCGGTGGTTTCGCTGGTGACTTTTGCTGCTATGTCGGACTCATTCTTTGATACTAATCCCATCAGGTAGACGGCGCCGTTCTCGGTGATGACTTTGATGCGTGATGCATCGAGCTCGTCATTGAGAGAGAGGCGACTTTTTACCTTTGTGGCCAGCCAGCTGTCACTGGTGCGGGCCATCAGATGAATGGGCTCTCCGATCACCAGTTCGTTGTGAACCTTACGTACTTTCTTTACCTGGTCGGCGACTGCGGCAGCTACGCGTTTGAGTTCTTCGTTGGGTACCTGGCCTGTAAGCAGAACAATGCCGTTGTGGCTGTTGACGTCGATACTGGCTTGGGAGAAAGCGTCATTGGCTTTGCGGATGTTGACGGATACCTTGGTTTCAATGATTTGATCGTCGATGTAACTGCCAAGGCTGCGGCTGCCGGGGTCGTCCTCTATCGGGCCTTCATGAGTTGCGCTGAGGATTTGTGTGCAGGCAGACAGGCCGATGCAAAGAGATACACAGGTCAGAAGCCGGGTCAGTACATACATGGTTAATGGGTTCCAAAAAGTTGGCTGTCAATGAGTTCGCAAATGGCGTGTACGGCGACAAGCTGCATTTCCGTCAGGCGAGCGCGGTCCTCTACCGGGAACGCCAGCTCAATATCATCGCTGTGCAGCAACGCTCTGGCATCGCCGCCTTGGGCGCCACACATGCTGATCACTCGCATATCGCGCTCATGGGCGGCCTGAATACAGCGCAGGGTGTTGGCGCTGCTTGCCTGGTAGCAGATAAACAGGCAGTCACCTTGTTGGCCCAGTGCGCGAATTTGGTTGGCGAAAATATCATTGTATCCCGATTGGGCGGCAATAGCGGTTGCGCTTGCGGTATCGGCTGTCAATGCCATCGCCGGCAGGGCAGGGCGCTCGTGCTGATATTGGTTTAACAGGTTTGTCACCAGGTGCTGTGCGATGAGACCGTTACTGCCTTCACCGCAGCACATAATTTTACGCTCCTGAAGCATGGCGTTAACGATGTGCTGGCTAGCCAGTGCAATACCGTCTCCCAGCGACTCCATGGTGTACATGCAGCTTTCGATATGACGGTGAAAGAGGTCAATAACCTGCTCGGTATGGTCCACGAATGGCATCCTGTTACTGAAAGGCGTTCTGCAGCCAGTTTATGTCAAAGCCACCATTACACGCCGATGCTTCAATGACATCGAAACGGCAGCGAAGTTCGGCGCCCTGAACGGTAGCCAGATAGTGAGAGGCGGCGGCAATCAGGCGCTGTTGCTTGCGCCAGTTTACCGATTCCGCCGCACTGCCGAAGCGCTTGCTTTGCCGACAGCGAACTTCAACAAATATGAGCATGGGGCCATCGCGAGCAATCAGGTCTATTTCGCCAAAGCGGCAGCGGTAGTTGTGCTCAATGAGTGTGAGCCCTTGCTTTTTAAGGAAGCGGGCGGCCGCCTGTTCAGCGGCATCCCCCTTCTTTTTGCTAAGGTCTAGCACTCAGTCTTCGGCCTGAGCCGGTGTGCTGGGGGCATCCATCACGGCAACGCCCCGGAGGATTTTTGCAAGGCTGAGGGTGCGCTCGATCTGCCCCAGCTCATTCAGTGTGAGTGCGCCGGTTTCTCCGAAAACTTGGCCGTCGCTCTGCAGCTGATTAATGCGCATATGCAGCCGGAAGCTGTCCACGCCCAGGGCATACATGCGCTGATAGGTGCCGCTGTTGGGTAGATTTTCATTGACTTGCTTGCGGATCGAATTCTCTTCGCTGAGTACCCAGGGGATATCGATAAAATGAATGCCGTTAATATCCTGGTCGCGCGATCGGTCTGTATTCCCCTGATAAACATGAGAAGTGGCGTATACGGGCAAGTCGCCGGCATAGTGATAGGCTAGGAGCGGCTTAACGGCGCGTCCCTCATTGGGTCTGGCGACGAGGAATACCATGTCTACATCGCTGCGACGGTGCGGTTCGAAGTGCGGGTGCATGCCGATTATGCGCTGTAATTCCCGGTGCCGGCTTTCACTTTTGTCTATTTGGAGAACACGCTTGATTTGTTTGGAGTAGTTGTTGGCGCTGGCATCAAAGCTGGTGCTGGCAATAATTTCTCCGCCCAGACTTTGCCAGCGCTCGGCAAACGCATGCGCGACATTGCTGCCCCAGCTGCCCTCGGGGGTAATGATCAGCGCCCGTTGCAGGCCCTTGCCGCGCGCAATTTCAGCAACTTGCTGCGCTTCATCTTCGGGGTTGAGGCCAAACTGGTACAGGCCTCCCGGGAATTGCTCGCCATCTATGCGGTTAAGCGCCAGTGTGGGCAGTGGCATCATCGCCTGGTGGCGGCTTATCAGTTCGCTAAGCTTTTCTTTGCGCAGGGGGCCAATCACCATTTCGGCGCCGTCGCCGCTCAGTTGCTGAATCAGTTGGTTGATGTCGGACGTTTCGCTATCGTAGAACAGCATTTCAGGGACAGTGGCATTTCGGCGCCGGGCATCTTCATAGGCCGCAATAAAGCCGTCACGGATGGCTTTGCCAAAAGGCGCGTAGCGCCCGGTCACGGGTAAGAGCAGCGCAATCTTCTTGGGTTGCTCGACCATCAGCGTGTCGAGTTGATCGAGACCGCCGGGAAGCTTCCCTTGATTGGCCGGGTGTTCCGGCCAGCGTGCGAGCCAGGCGTCCCGTTGGCGAATCTGGGCTTCGATATTGCCCTGGTTGTCCTTGGCAATGGATGCCAACTCCAGCCACCCCAGATAGTCTCGGTTGCTGGCGCTGGTCAGATTTTCCAGCAGCGTCGACGTCGGAATCTGCATCAGCGATTGCCAGATCGCTTTTCGATTGTGCTCCTGCTGGGAGCGAGTCAACAGCGGGTCGATAAAAATCCACTCTCTGACAGCCGCGAGGTGGTCGCCCTCAATCGCGAAGAGAGAGGCGCGCAATTGACTGAATTGCAGCTGGCGACGCAGTGGTGCTTCCAGCATCGCCTGTTCAACCAGTGGGTCGGACAATTGCTGAAGCGCTTCGGCGAACTCAGCGTGAGCGCGGTGAACGCGCGCACGGACGATCGCGAGGCGCAGTGCTTGATTTGCGGTCAGCTCCGGAGCGATCAGTTCGCTGACAATGTCGTCGGCTCGACCTATTTCGCCATCACGCAGCAACACCTCTGCCGCGCGTAATTGCAGCTCGGCAGCCTCCTCGGGCGAGGCAGTTTGCGCGTCGATCAGCCACTGCTCCACGGCACCAGAGTCAGCCGTCGCAGGATTAAAGCCGGAGTCGCGTCGGTCGCCGGGTTTGCCCGCCGGGCTGGGCCGATTAATCTCATAGCTGTGCAGCGTGTCGCTACCAGAAGGCGCGGGTGTCTCCGGCGTGGAGGAGCAGGCGGCCAGCAATGCGCTGATCAGCGCGAGTACGAAAAATCTTGTCTTCATCATTATGCCGTTGTTAGTCTTCGCGGGCCGAATACACGGAGGGATTTCAGGTGGACCCTGTCCCCACATTGTTCATTGTAGCGACGCCGTTGGGGAATCTGGCCGATATGGTACCCCGAGGGCTGGAAGTCCTACAAACAGTAGACACGATTGCGGCTGAAGATACTCGCCGCAGCGCCCCGCTATTGGCGCATTTCCAAATCACGACGCCCATGCGTGCCTACCATGATCATAGCGGTGAGAGAGATACGCAGCGCCTGCTACAGGTGTTGCGTGATGGCGGCAGCGTCGCTTTGATTTCCGATGCCGGCACGCCATTGATTTCTGATCCCGGCTATCGTTTGGTCGATGCCGCCTTAAGTGAAGGCTTTCGGGTGTCACCGATTCCGGGGCCGAGCGCCGTTATTGCGGCCCTGTCGGTAGCGGGTTTGCCTTCGGATCGCTTTGTTTTCGAAGGTTTCCTGCCGTCGAAAGTGCAGGCGCGCCAGAAGCAGCTGCTGGCACTGGCGCGAGAGCCGCGAACGATGATCTTCTATGAGGCGCCGCACCGTTTGCTCGATAGCGTGGCCGATATCGCCGAATGTATGGGTGGAGAGCGCGTGGTTGTATTGGCGCGTGAACTGACCAAACTCTATGAAACGGTGGTCCGTCTGCCTGCGGGGGAGCTTGTAGATTGGATAGCGGCGGATCGCAATCAGCAACGGGGAGAGTGCGTGTTGCTGGTCGCGGGGTACCGCGCGGTCGACGATGAATTACCGGCGGAGGCCATATATATCTTCGACACATTGCGCGAAGAGCTGCCGCTAAAACAGGCAGCGAGTTTGGCGGCCAAGCTAACGGGTGTTAAAAAGAATCGCCTTTACCAGTACGGTTTAGATGTGCCGCTGAAAAAATAGTGAGAGGGGCTTGTGGTTCGTTCAACTACTGGTTATTCTTACAGGTGAGTCGGCTGGGCGACCGCTTTTCCGCAAGGAAGGGAGGAAAGTCCGGGCTCCATAGGGTAAAGCGCCAGGTAACGCCTGGGGGGCGAGAGCCTACGGAAAGTGCAACAGAAAATATACCGCCTAAGCAGCTCTGCTGCCGGTAAGGTTGAAATGGTGCGGTAAGAGCGCACCGCGCAACTGGTAACAGCTTGCGGCATGGTAAACCCCGCTTGGAGCAAGGCCAAATAGGAATCCGATGCTGTGACCCGCAGTGGATTCGGGTAGGCTGCTTGAGGCCTGCGGTGACGCAGGTCCCAGATGAATGGTCGTCCTCGACAGAACCCGGCTTATAGGCCGACTCATTTTTCTCATTTTGTTCCCCCCGTGTTTAAGTGATTTCGCTGAACTTAAGGTTTTACTTTAAGTTGTCGTTCTATTCTTTTGTTTTGCCTTGCTATTGGTGCTTTGCGATTTTCTTTTTCTGCGAATTTCGCTGCACGATGCCCTCCAGTTTCTGAAAAATCCCTGCTATTTCCTGCATCGCTTTCTTGACAGTGTGACTGAGCAGTTCATATAGTGTCGCGTAGTGGAGAAAAGTGGATATTTGTGGGTCTCAGTGGTGCAAGAGTGGAATTAACAGGGCTTTAGGTGGCATAGCGTGTTTATAGGCAGCTACGCAATCACGATGGATGCAAAGGGGCGCATGGCCATTCCGGCCAAGGTGCGGGATACCCTTGCGTCTATTTGTGATGGGCGACTGGTTGTTACTGCGCACACTGAGGAGCGCTGCCTGCTGGTCTATCCAGAGCCTCAATGGGCAGATCTACAGCCGAAAATTGAGGCATTGCCCAATATCCATCGCAAGGCGCGCCGCATGCAGCGATTGTTGTTGGGTTATGCCACGCCGCTTGAGCTTGATGGCAATGGCCGGGTGCTGTTGCCACAAACGCTGCGTGACTACGCAGGGCTTGAGAAGAAGCTGATGTTGATTGGCCAGGGTAAAAAGCTCGAGCTGTGGAGCGAGGCGGGCTGGTACGACGAGCTTGAAACCGGTGACGACGATGTGTCGATGCCGGATGAAGTGCTGTCACTGTCACTGTAGGGGGCGCTTTGGATAAGCATCTGACGGTACTGCGGGATGAAGCCGTTGCCGCCCTGATTGGCGATGAGCAAGGGCGCTATGTTGACGGGACCTTTGGTCGTGGCGGGCACAGTCGCTTGATTCTTCAGCAGCTCGGCCCGCGGGGGCGGTTGCTGGGTGTGGACAAAGACCCCAGGGCGATTGAGGCGGGAAATTCACTTGCGGCGGAGGATGGCCGCTTTTCCATTGCGCGAGGCTCATTCGCCGATTTTGATCGCTTTGTGGAGCAGGCGGCTTGGGGTGACGGGGTTGATGGTGTGTTGCTGGACCTCGGCGTGTCGTCGCCGCAGTTGGATCAGGCTGAGCGCGGGTTCAGTTTCTTGCGCGATGGCGAGCTGGATATGCGCATGGACACCGAGAATGGGCTCAGTGCGGCGGACTGGCTGGCGGTGGCTGAAGAGGCCGATATTGCCCGCGTATTAAAAGAATATGGTGAAGAGCGCTTTGCGAAGCGAATTTCCAGGGCGATTGTCAACGCAAGGCAAGAGCAGCCGATTCTCCGAACCTTGCAGTTGGCAAAAATTGTGGCTGAGGCCAATCCCGCTTGGGAGAAGCACAAGCATCCGGCTACCCGGGCCTTCCAGGCGATTCGCATTTATATCAATAACGAGCTGGGCGACTTGGAGGCCTTTCTCGGCAAAGTGGTTGATGTATTACGCCCGGGTGGGCGCCTCGTAGTGATTAGCTTTCACTCCTTGGAAGACCGCATGGTAAAGCGCTTTATGCGCAAACAGGCTCAGGGCGAGCGGGTGCCATCGTACTTGCCGGTGAGTGATGAACAGCTGGGGCGTTCGATGCGTTTGCTCGGTAAGGCGGTTAAGCCGAGTCAGCAGGAAATCGATGAAAACCCGAGGGCGCGCAGTGCGGTGATGCGAGTTGCTGAAAAGCTGGGAGCAGAAGGTGGCTGATGGGCGAGCCAAGCGCTCAAAAGCCAAGGTGGCCGGCCGCAGTAAAGAGCAGGTGCCGGCGCCACTGGGAGGCATATTGGTGCCGCTGTTGCTGGTGATGGTGTTGGTGAGTGCAATTGCGCTGGTTCAGAGTTCGCACCGTTCGCGCAAGCTGTTTAGTGAGTTGCAAGACCTGCGTCGCGAGGCGATGCAGTTGGATGAAGAGTGGGGACGGCTGCTGTTAGAGCAGAGCACCTGGGCCTCACCCGACCGGGTGCAGAGCCTGGCCGAAGACAAATTAAAGATGCAAGCGCCGGATATGCGCGAGGTCAATATGGTAAGGGGTTATGGCAAAGCAGGTTAATGCGCCGGTATCGCCTTGGCGATTCCGTGTTGTCATTGCTGGGCTGCTAATACTGGCAGCGCTGCTGCTCGCCCGTGCCCTGACATTGCAGGTGCTGGATGTCGATCGCGGCTACCGTTTCCTGCAAGGGCAGGGGAATGCGCGCACTATTCGTACCGAAATTATTCCTGCCCACCGAGGTATGATCTCCGACCGCAACGGCGAGCCGTTGGCAGTGAGTACGCCGGTGGCATCCATTTGGGCCAACCCGCAGGAACTGGGTAAAAACAAGGACAGTTGGGCGAAGCTGGCGCGTGCGCTCAATATGTCGCACGGTGAACTCGCCGGCCGGCTTCAGCGCTATGCCGACAGTCAATTCATGTATCTGCGTCGCCACCTGTCGCCGCAGGACGCTAAAACCATTCTTGCGTTGAAGGTGCCCGGCGTTTACTTGCAGCGGGAGTACCGTCGTTTTTATCCGGCGGGTGAAGTGGCTGCTCACATGCTTGGATTTACCGATATCGACGATCGGGGCCAGGAAGGGCTTGAGCTGGCCTATGACGAATGGCTGAACGGAACGCCAGGCAGCAAGCGTGTTTTGAAGGATTTGTACGGCAATATCATTCGCGAGATTGATGCTGGTCGTGAGGCCAGCCCGGGCAAAGACTTGCAGCTGAGTATTGATCTGCGTCTGCAATACCTCGCCTATAAAGAGTTGAAGTCGGCGCTGAAGCGCACCGGTGCGAAGGCGGGATCGGTGGTGATTCTGGATAGTCACAGTGGCGAAGTGCTGGCGCTGGTGAATCAGCCTTCCTACAACCCCAATAATCGCAGCCAGCTCAGCCCCAGCGCCATGCGCAATCGCGCGCTGACCGATATGTTTGAGCCTGGTTCGACCATGAAGCCGCTGACGATGGTGGCGGCATTGGAAAGTGGTCGCTACCAGCCGGATACCGAGATCAACACTCACCCCGGCTACATCAAAGTCGGGCCAAAACTGCTGGAGGATCACCGCAACTACGGGGTGTTGACCGTGGCTGACATCCTTAAAAAGTCCAGTCAGGTTGGCACAACAAAAATTGCGCTCTCTCTCGATGAGCAAGAAGTGTGGAGGGTGTTTCAGCGTTTCGGGCTGGGGCGCAGCACCGGCTCCGGCTTCCCTGGAGAGAGCACCGGTGTGCTCCCGAATCACCCTAACTGGCGTGCCATTGAGCGCGCCACATTTGCATTTGGCTACGGCCTAACGGTCACCAGTTTGCAGTTGGCGCAGGCATATTCTGTGTTTGCCAATCACGGTGTGTTTCAGCCGGTGTCGCTCGTGAAGCGCGAGACCAGTGCTGAGCGCAAACAGTTAATCTCGCCAAAAATTGCCCGCCAGATCGTCGATATGCTTGAAAGCGTTACCGGCCCCGGCGGCACGGCGACGCGTGCGAGAGTGGATGCCTATCGTGTGGCGGGCAAAACCGGTACCTCACATAAGGCCATTGCAGGCGGTTATGCCGAGGATCGTTATTTCTCGCTGTTTGCCGGTGTTGCGCCGGCCAGCGACCCGCGCATTGTTGCGGTAGTGGCTATCGACGAGCCGAAAGGCGACTACTTTGGTGGCCTCGTGGCCGCGCCAGTGTTTTCCAAGGTTGTGGCCGATGCGCTCCGGTTGATGAATATTGCGCCCGATGATGTGGAGCCGGTGGCGAAGGCGGACAAAAAAGGAGATGCGGCGGCATGACAGCGATCAAGCGCTATGACAGCCCTCTCCATCGTTCGCTCGGCGACCTGCTGCCGAATTTGAGTGCTGAAGTCGCGGCGGTGCCATTGAGTGGCTTGTGTCTGGACAGTCGTCGAATCAAGCCGGGTGATGTATTTCTGGCCGTTAAAGGTCACCGTCAGGATGGCCGTGAGCACATCAATACCGCCGTGGCATCGGGCGCCGTGGCGGTGATTGCCGACGCACCCTGTGACGGTTCGAGCTGGTCTCTGCCTGTGTTGGAAGTGCCGGGACTGAGTGAGCAATTGAGCGCCATTGCGGGGCGTTATTACGCAGAGCCTTCGCGCAGCCTGCGCCTGGTAGGAATCACGGGTACTAACGGCAAAACCAGCTGTAGCTGGATGTTGGCGCAGTTACTGGAAGCGATGAACCAGCCTTGCGGCATCATTGGTACCTTGGGCAGCGGCCGTTTTGGCAGCCTTGAGCCAGCGGTCAATACTACGCCGGATGCGGTCGCGATTCAGGCGCTGTTGGCTGAGTGGTGCCAGGCTGGGGCCCGTTGGGCGTCCATGGAGGTATCTTCCCATGGTTTGGCGCAGAAACGTGTGGAAGCACTGCATTTCGACGCTGCCGTATTCACCAACCTGAGTCAGGACCACCTCGATTACCACGGTACCATGGAAGCCTACGCGGCAGAGAAAGCGCGTTTGTTTACGTGGCCCGAGCTGGAGCTGGCGGTGATTAACTGTGACGATGACTTCGGTCGGCAGCTACTGCAAAAAAGTGCTGCATCGCAGTGTATTGATTACAGCCTCCGCGACCCGTCAGCGACCCTGTATATGGAATCGTTTGAACAGGATATTCGCGGCAGCCGTGCGCGACTGCATAGTCCCTGGGGCCATGTAGAGATTGAGACGCCGTTGCTGGGAGAATTCAACCTCGCCAACCTCGCGGCGGCCTGCGGGGTATTGCTGGCACGCGACGTTGATCCTGGCGAAATTGAGGCCTTGTTGCCGGGCTTGCAGCCGGTGCCCGGCCGCATGCAATGTCAGCGCAGTGATGATGACGTGCTGGTTGTGGTGGACTACGCCCATACCGAAGATGCCTTGGCTAAAGCCATTGCGACGCTGCGGCCGCTGACGCGCGGTCGCCTGAGTTGCGTATTTGGCTGTGGCGGTGACCGCGATAGTGATAAGCGGCCCAAAATGGGGCGTGCCGCATCGGCTGCTGACCGCGTCTACGTGACCAGTGATAATCCACGCAGCGAGTCTCCGGAAGCAATTATTGAGCAGATCTGCGAAGGCATGCCTGCAACGGTATCCCGGCATTGCGATGTAGATCGTGAGCGCAGCATTTTGATGGCCATTGCCGAAGCCCGGCCGGGCGACGTGGTATTGATCGCTGGCAAAGGGCATGAGTCCAGTCAGGAAATCGCTGGCGAGCGGCGTCCTTTCAGTGATGTCGCTACTGCCCGGCGTGCACTGGCAAGGAGGGCGTCAGCATGATGCGTGCGCTTTCTCTTGATGCAGTGGCGACGCTGACCCACGGCAAACATTATGGTGAGAACGCCGAGATCAGCTCGGTGGTCATTGACAGTCGCCGGGTTCGTGCTGGCAGCCTCTTTGTCGCGCTGCGTGGTGAGCGCGTGGACGGTCATGACTACCTTCGGCAAGCCGCAGAATCCGGTGCATCGGCAGCCCTGGTTAACCGGCAATGCAAGGAGTTGCCGGGTGTGATTGTGGATGACAGTCAGCGGGCTTTGGCGGACCTTGCCAGAGATAACCGCCGTGCGTTCCGCGGGCCGCTGATCGCGCTTACTGGAAGCAGTGGTAAGACCAGTACCAAGGAAATGCTGGCGGCGATTCTGTCTTGCAACGCCTCCGTGCTGGCGACGTCGGGGAATCACAACAACGAATTGGGTGTGCCGCTCACGCTCCTGGATATTTCGCCGCAGCATGCGTTTGCCGTTATCGAGATGGGCGCGGCTAAAGCCGGTGATATCCGTTACCTCTGCGAATTTGCACAGCCCGATGTCGCGATTCTGACCAATGCCCAGGCGGCGCATTTACAGGGTTTTGGCTCGCTGGACGGCGTAGCTAAAACCAAGGGTGAAATTTTCGAAGCGTTGTCCCCGTCTGGCCTCGCTGTGATCAATGCCGATGATCGTTATTACTCGCAATGGCAGGCGCAGGCCTCGCACTGCCGTCAGTCCAGCTTCAGCCTGATCTCGTCGTCCGCAGACGTTTATGCATCGGATATTTCCGCGACCGCAGAGGGCAGTCAATTCACGCTGCATTGCGCGGCCGGGCAGACTGAGGTGCTGTTGCCCCTCAGCGGCCGGCACATGGTCGCTAACGCCTTGGCCGCGGCGGCGGCAGCGCTGGAAGTCGGTATAAGCCTGTCTCAAATTGCCGAAGGCCTGGGTGGGGTCAATAGCACGGCGGGTCGATTGTTCAGTCAGCGATGGGGCGGCATCACCGTGATTGACGACAGCTATAACGCTAACCCCGGCTCAGTGCGGGCGGCGATTGAGGTGCTAGCGGCCAAACCGGGCAAGTCCTTGCTTGTGCTCGGAGAGATGGCTGAGCTGGGTCCGGATGCTGAGGCTCTGCATCGCGATGTCGCCGCGTATGCCCGCGATGCCGGCGTGGCGAGCTGTGCCTTTGTTGGCGAGTTTGCCGACGTGATGGCTGAAGAATTCGGCGATGCTGGCCGCGCGTTTGCCGACAAGCAAGCATTGCTCGGTCATTTGCCGGCGCTGCTGGATAACGTGAATACGGTGTTGGTGAAAGGCTCGCGCAGTAGCGCGATGGAAGAGGTCGTGACGGCCCTGCAACAAACCTTATCAGGGGAGAACGGCTGAATGCTGTTACTGCTATCGGAATATCTCAGCCAGCATATCAGCGGTTTTGCTGTGTTCCAGTACCTCAGTTTCCGGGGCATTCTCGGTGTGCTGACGGCGCTCGCGATTTCGCTGTTGGTCGGGCCGGGCATGATTCGCCGCCTCAATTACTATCAAATCGGCCAGGCCGTTCGTGACGACGGCCCTAAATCGCACCTGAGCAAGTCCGGCACGCCGACCATGGGCGGTGCCTTGATTCTGGTGGCGATTTTTACCAGCACCTTGCTGTGGGCGGATCTGCGAAACCCCTTCGTGTGGACCGTGCTGATCGTTACCTTTGTATTCGGTGCCGTGGGCTGGGTAGATGATTACCGAAAGGTGATCGAGCGTAATCCCCGCGGTTTGCCCGCGAAGTGGAAATACTTCTGGCAGAGCGTGGCCGGCATCGGTGCGGCGGTCTTTCTTTATATCAATGCCGACAGCCCGGTGGATACCACGCTCTACTTCCCGTTCTTCAAGAACCTGAGCTGGCAGATGGGCCCGCTGTTCATGGTGCTGTGCTACTTCGTCATCGTCGGCTCCAGTAACGCGGTGAACCTGACCGATGGCCTCGATGGCCTGGCAATTCTGCCTACCGTACTCGTGGGGTCAGCGCTCGGGTTGATTGCCTACCTGACTGGCCACGTGAAGTTTGCCGAGTACCTGCATATTCCCTATGTGGCGGGGGCGGGAGAATTGATTGTGATTTGCGGCGCGCTGGCCGGAGCTGGGCTGGGGTTTCTGTGGTTCAACACCTATCCCGCCCAGGTATTTATGGGCGATGTCGGCGCGCTGGCACTGGGGGCAACGCTGGGCACCATCGCAGTGATCACCCGCCACGAGATCGTATTTTTCATCATGGGCGGCATTTTCGTGCTGGAAACCGTGTCGGTCATCCTGCAGGTGGCGTCCTTCAAATTAACCGGTAAACGCATTTTCCGCATGGCGCCGATTCACCACCACTTCGAGCTGAAGGGGTGGCCGGAGCCGCGAGTCATTGTGCGTTTCTGGATTATCACGGTGATGCTGGTGCTGTTTGGCCTGGCAACACTGAAACTGCGTTAAGCGAGACGAGAACGGACGTGAGCCTCATTGCATCGGACAATAAGCGCGTGATTGTGGGACTGGGAGCCACCGGGCTTTCTGTTGCCCGCTATCTGTCGTCGCGTGGTTTGCCCTTTGCTGTGGCAGACAGTCGCGAACAGCCGCCCGGCCTTGATGATTTTCGTCAAGCCTATCCGGATGTTGAGCTTCAACTGGGCGCTTTTTCTGACGAGCAATTTACCGGCGCCAGTGAGCTGTTGGTGAACCCCGGTATTCCTCTGAGTGAGCCGGCCATTGCGGCGGCAGCTAAAGCCGGTGTGCGCATCAGGGGCGATATCGATTGCTTCCACGAGGCGGCCAAGGCGCCTATCGTGGCGATCACCGGTTCCAACGGCAAAAGTACCGTGACCACCTTGGTTGGTGATATGGCAGATCGCGCTGGTCTGCGTGTGGCCGTGGGCGGCAATTTGGGCACCCCAGCCTTGGATCTGCTCAGCGACGACTGCGAGCTGTATGTGCTGGAACTGTCATCTTTCCAGTTGGAGCGCTGTCAGCAGTTGGGCGCGAAAGTGGCGACGGTGTTGAATGTCAGCGCCGATCACCTCGACCACCACGGGTCGATGCTGGCCTACCATCAGGCCAAACACCGCATTTTTCAGGGCTGTAAAAAAGTGGTGATCAACGCTGATGACAGCCTGACCCAGCCGCTGGTGCCTGAGAACGTCGAAAAGTGGGTCTTCAGTCTGGGGCGTTCGGATTTCCGCCGCTTCGGCCTGCTGGAACAGCCGGGTCAGCGCTATTTGGCGTTGGCGCGCGAGCCGTTGATGTCAGCGGATGAGCTGCGTATCGCCGGACGCCACAACCTCAGCAATGCGCTCGCGGCGCTGGCAATTGGCGCGGCTGCCGATCTCCCGATGGCGGCGATGCTGGATACCCTGCGCGAATTTCCCGGCTTGCCCCATCGCTGCGAATTTGTCGATGAGCAAAACGGCGTGCGGTTTTACAACGACTCCAAGGGCACCAATGTGGGCGCCTCGGTGTCGGCGATTGAAGGCTTGGCTGAGCAAGGTCGCGTTGTGCTGATCGCCGGTGGCCTGGCAAAAGGCGGCGACTTTGCACCGCTGGCGGAAGCCCTTCGTCGACACGGCCGCGGGGCTGTGCTGATTGGCGAGGCGGCACCGCAGATCGCCTCGGCAATAAACAATCAAGTGCCGAGCGTAAACGCCGACAGCATGTCGGCTGCGGTTGCGGCTGCCCGGAAGCTGGCCGAAACCGGCGATGTGGTGCTGCTGTCTCCGGCCTGTGCCAGCTTCGATATGTTCCGCAGCTATGGTGACCGCGGTGAGCAGTTCTGTGAAGCCGTGCGGGAGGTGAGTCATGCTTAGCCTTCGCACCGCCTGGCAGGACTTGCAGGATATGGATCGCCAGCTTCAGTGGTTGCTGGTGGCACTGCTGGCAGTAGGGTTTGTGGCGATGACGTCGGCGTCGATTGAGCACGCGGCCAGCCGTTACGACGATGCCTTCTTCTTTGCCAAACGCTATGGTCTGCATTTTACACTGGCCTTCGGTCTGAGCCTGGTGATGTATTTCACCCCCGTCGCGTTCTGGGAGCGTACGGGATGGCTGTGGCTATTGATTGGCTTCCTGCTGCTGGCGCTGGTGTTGGTGCCCGGCGTGGGGCGCGAAGTGAACGGGAGTCGTCGCTGGCTGGCCTTGGGGCCGCTGACCCTGCAGGCCTCCGAATTCGTCAAGCTGTTCGTGATCTTTTATCTCGCGGGCTATCTGGTACGCCGCGGTGAGGAGGTGCAGGAGCGTTTTTCGGGCTTTATCAAACCCATGGCGCTGCTGTTTGCGGTCACGCTATTGCTGATGCTTGAGCCGGACTTTGGCGCGACCGTAGTGACTGCCGGTACGGCATTTGTAATGATTTTTCTCGGCGGCGTGAAACTAGGGCAGTTTCTGCTGGTCATTCTCAGCTGTTTGGCCAGTGCCGTGGCACTGGTGATTTTTGAGCCCTATCGGATGCAGCGTTTAACGGCTTTCACCGACCCTTGGGCCGACCAATTCAATACCGGTTACCAGCTTACCCAATCGCTGATTGCCTTCGGGCGCGGCGAATTGGCGGGTGTCGGTTTAGGGAACAGCGTGCAGAAATTGTTTTACCTGCCTGAGGCGCACACCGACTTTGTGTTTGCCATTCTGGCAGAAGAATTTGGCTTTATGGGTACGGTTGTAGTCATTGGCCTGTTCGTCGGTCTGGTCGGGCGGATGATGTGGATCGGCCGCCACGCCGAACTCACCGGTCGCCGTTTTCATGCCTTTGTGGCGTACGGCGTATCGATGATGATCAGTGCACAGGCGTTCATCAATATGGGCGTTAATGCGGGATTGTTGCCGACAAAGGGGCTGACCTTACCCTTTCTCAGCTACGGCGGCAGCAGCCTGATGGTGTGCATGGCGATGGTGGCATTGGTCGCCCGCATTGAGCGCGAATGCAGGGGGGAGTATGGCCACTAAGCCCTGTGTGTTGATTATGGCGGGTGGCACAGGCGGTCACGTCTTCCCCGCTTTGTCGGTGGCAGAGGCGCTGCGCCAGCGCGGTGTTGAACTGCATTGGTTGGGCACGGCGCAGGGTATTGAGGCCCGGCTGGTGCCTGCCGCCGATATTCCTCTGCACTGTCTGAAAATGGCCGGTGTGCGGGGCAAGAATCCCCTGTTCCGACTGCTGGCGCTGGCTAAGGCCGGACTGGCGGTTCTGAGCAGTATGTTGCTGCTACGTCGTCTCAAACCCTTCTGCGTGATTGGTCTGGGTGGCTACGCTTCGGGGCCGGGCGGATTGGCCGCAAAACTGATGGGTATTCCGGTACTCATTCATGAGCAGAACGCGGTGGCCGGCACGACCAATCGCTTGCTGGCTAAGTTGGCTAAACGTTGCCTGACCGGGTATCCCATTGAGCTGGGCGGCGATAAAAGCCGCTATATCGGTAACCCGGTGCGTCGGGATATTGCCGAACTGCCTGCGCCGTCGTCGCGTTTTGCCGAGCGAGAGTCCGGTTTGCGGGTGTTGGTGGTGGGCGGCAGCCTGGGCGCGCTGGCGATTAACGAATGCATGGTGAAAACCTGGGCGCTGCTTGCCGATCTGCCGCAGCTGCAATTGTGGCACCAAACCGGCCGTGCTCACGAAGACACGGTACGCATGGCCTACGCCGAATCTGGGCTGAGTGTGCGCGCTGATGCGTTTATCGACGACATGGCTGAGGCCTATGCCTGGGCCGATGTGGTCGTATGCCGGGCTGGTGCACTGACTGTGGCCGAGCTTGCGGCGGCCGGACTGTCAGCAATTCTAATTCCACTGCCGAACGCGATTGACGATCACCAGCGCGCGAATGCGCAGTGGTTTGTCGATGGCGGTGCGGGCGAAATTCTTGACCAGCGTGAACTCACGCCGGAGCGTCTGGCAGGCCGCCTGCGCGAATTCGCGACGCAGCCGGAGCTATTGCGCGAGCGCGCGGAAGCGGCGCGGGCGCTGGCAAAAATCGATGCTGCTGATGTGGCTGCCGACTGTTGTATGGAGTATGCCCATGGTCACTAAGCATCCGTTCATTGTTCCCGAAATGCGCCGAGTGAAGCGCATCCACTTTGTGGGCATCGGTGGCGCCGGTATGTGCGGTATTGCCGAGGTGCTGTTGAACCTGGGTTATGTGGTGTCGGGTTCTGACCTGAAGGCTTCACTGAGCACCGCCAGGCTTCAGCGCCTGGGCGCGAACGTGAGTTTTGGCCATCGCGGCGAAAACATCCAGCAGTGCGATGTGGTGGTGGTATCCAGTGCGGTGAAGGCTGACAACCCGGAAGTGCTGAGCGCTAGAGAGCAGCGCATTCCTATTGTGCCGCGCGCCGAAATGCTGGCAGAACTCATGCGCTATCGCCATGGCATTGCCGTGGCGGGCACGCATGGAAAAACCACCACTACCAGCCTGATTACCTCGATTTTTGCCGAGGCGGGGCTGGATCCGACATTTGTTATTGGTGGGCTGGTAAACAGTGCGGGCACCAATGCGGCGCTCGGCGAAAGCCGCTATCTGGTGGCAGAGGCGGACGAGAGCGACGCGTCATTCCTGCATCTGCAGCCAATGGTGTCGGTGGTGACGAATATCGAAGCTGACCACATGGATACCTATGGTGGCGACTTCAGTCGTTTAAAGCAGACCTTTATCGATTTTCTCCACAATCTGCCGTTCTACGGAGTGGCCGTGGTGTGTGTGGATGACCCGGTGGTGCGGGAGTTGTTGCCGGAAATTGGTCGCCAAACACTGACCTATGGTTTCGCGGAAGACGCGGATTTCCGTATCCACAGCGTTGAGCAGGACGGGCTGCAAAGCCACTTCCGCGTGAGCCGCCGCAAGGGCGGCGAGCTGGCGCTGACTATCGGTCAGCCTGGTATTCACAATGTGCTTAATGCGACGGCGGCAGTGGCGGTTGCCAGTGATGAAGGCCTGGATGATGCGGCGATCTGTCGCGGTATCGCCAATTTTCAGGGCGTCGGTCGCCGCTTTCAGCGCTATGGCGAACAGTTGCTGGCAGAGGGCAGTTTCATGCTGGTAGACGATTACGGCCACCACCCCACTGAAGTGGCGGCGACGATTGCGGCGGCGCGTCAGGCCTGGCCGGATCGCCGCTTGTTCATGTTGTATCAGCCGCATCGCTACACACGCACGCGCGATCTCTATGAGGATTTCGTCAAAGTGCTGGGCAGTGTGGACGCACTGGCTCTGCTGGATGTGTATTCAGCAGGCGAATCGCCGATCCCCGGAGCGGACAGTCGCAACCTCTGCCGCAGTATTCGCTTGCAGGGCAAGCTGGAGCCGCTGTTCGTCGATGGGCCTGAACAGGCGTTGGCGCAGCTGCGCCCCCATTTGCGCCCCGGTGATGTTCTGCTGACGCAGGGTGCGGGGAATATCGGCGCACTGGCGCAACAATTTTCAACGCAGGATTGGACGCAGGCGAGTTAGATGACGGACACGGCCATTAACACAGTGATGCAAGCCATTGGCGGTCAAATTGCCGTGCTGCTGGGTGGCAGCTCGGCAGAGCGTGAAGTCTCGTTGCGCAGTGGAGCGGCGGTGATGGAGGCCTTTGCTCGCTTGGGTATCCCTGCCACCGCAATCGATACCCGCGATGCAGACTGGATGCAGCAGCTTGCGCCGTTCAGTCACTGCTTTCTGGCCTTGCATGGGCCCGGTGGTGAAGACGGCACAGTACAGGGCGCGCTGGAATGTCTGGGTAAGTCGTACACCGGCAGCGGTGTGATGGCTTCTGCGCTGGCTATGGATAAGTTGCGCTGCAAGCTGCTCTGGTTAGGACACGGCCTGAGTACGCCAAAGTTTGTTGAGCTAGATGAGCACAGTGACTGGCAGGTCATCAGCAAAACGCTGGGGCAGGCGATTGTGAAGCCGGCCTGCGAGGGCTCAAGCATTGGCATGTCCCGTGCCGATAGCGCGGCGGAGCTCGAAGCGGCGTGGCATACCGCGAAGCCCTACGGTCGGGTGTTTGCGGAACAGTGGATAACGGGTGGCGAGTACACCGTGGCGGTACTTGATGGTCAGGCTTTACCTGCGATCCGGCTGGAGACCGATGCGGCTTTTTACGATTTCAATGCCAAGTACTTGTCAGACAGTACGCGCTATCACTGCCCGGCGGGGTTGAGCGAAGACGACGAGCAGGGTTTGCGAAAGCTGGCGGTGCAGGCCTTTGATGCGGTCGGCTGCAGAGGCTGGGGACGGGTAGACGTGATGCGCGATGAGCGCGGCCGTTTCTATTTACTGGAGATCAATACCGTGCCGGGGATGACCGATCACAGTCTGGTCCCGATGGCCGCCAAGCAGTCGGGGTTGAATTTTGATCAATTGGTGCTGCGTATTTTACAGAGCAGCCTGAACGACACTGAGGCGGCCCATGGCGGCTAAGCAGAACCGATTCAAGCGCTCCCGTGGCGGCGAAGAAAAGCGCCGCATGGGAAGTCGCCGGGAGTGGGGGCGAATTTTTAATCGCCTGTTGCTGCTGTCGGCTGCGTTGGGTTTTGTCTACGGCGTGGAAAAACTGGGAGAGCGTCTCGACGGTATTCCCGTTGAGCGTGTGGTGTTTGCGGGTGATCTGCACCACGTGAACCGAGAGGTGCTCGTTGAACGGGTGACCAGCCATTTGGCTGTCGGGTATCTGGGCTTGGATTTGCCTGCGATTCAGGCCGAGTTGGAGCAGGAACCGTGGGTATACCGAGCGGTGGTGGAGCGGCTGTGGCCGCGTGAGCTGAAAATCACCATCGTTGAAGAAACGCCAATTGCTGTGTGGGGGCGTGGTGGCTTGCTAAACCATCGCGGCCGTATTTTCGAACCGGAAGAAGGGCGTGCTTACCGCGGTGATCTGCCGGTGCTGGACGGTCCAGAGGGCAGTGCGCTGGAGATGATGCGCCAGTACCGACTGATGAGCCAGCTGCTGGGTGATGAAAATCTGCAGCTCAATACGCTGGAAATGAGTGCGCGGGGCAGTTGGACCGCTCGCATCGAAAATGATGTGGAGCTGGTGTTGGGGCGTCAGGAGCCGCTGGAGAAGTTGCGGCGTTTTCTGTGGGTATACCGCCAGTCTCTGGCGGCAGATTTCGCCAAAGTCGCGCGTGTGGATATGCGCTATGTAAATGGTCTGGCCGTTGCCTGGGCCGAACAACAGAACAAGGGATAACCATGCACATTGAGTTGCTAAAAGAAGGTCGACGTCACCTCGTGCTCACATCGTGCATCGCTTGGGGGAAGTGCAGCAATGTCTAATGCAAATGCCGGAAGAATGGTGGTCGGGCTGGATATCGGTACCTCGAAAGTGGTGGCGATTGTGGGTGCGATCAACGATGAGGGCAAGCTGGAGGTTGTGGGTATTGGCTCGCATCCCTCTCGTGGCCTGAAGAAAGGCGTGGTCGTCAATATTGAATCCACCGTCCAGTCCATTCAGCGGGCCGTGGAAGAGGCGGAGTTGATGGCTGGCTGCGAAATCCACAGCGTGTATGTGGGGATCGCCGGTAACCACATTCGCAGCCTCAACTCTCACGGCATCGTTGCGATCCGTGACCGCGAAGTCTTTCAGTTGGATCTCGACAGGGTGATTGATGCGGCTCAGGCCGTGGCGATTCCTGCCGATCAGAAAGTGCTGCATATCCTGCCTCAGGAATTTGTGATCGATGAACAGGAAGGCATCAAGGAACCATTGGGCATGTCAGGTGTGCGCCTGGAAGCCAAAGTGCACCTGGTGACCTGTGCGGTGAATGCCGTGCAAAACATCGAGAAATGTATCCGTCGCTGTGGCCTCGAGGTCGAGGACGTGATTCTCGAGCAGCTGGCGTCCAGTTACTCGGTGCTGACAGACGATGAGAAAGAGCTGGGGGTGTGCTTGGTGGACATCGGTGGTGGTACCAGCGATATCGCCATCTTTACCGACGGGGCGATACGCCACACTGGCGTAATCCCCATCGCGGGTGATCAGGTGACCAATGACATCGCCATGGCGCTGCGTACGCCCACCCAGTACGCCGAGGAAATCAAAATCAAATATGCCTGTGCGCTGACTCAGCTCGCCGGTGAAGGTGAAACCATCAAAGTGCCCAGCGTGGGTGAGCGCGCGCCGCGTGAGCTGTCCCGTCAGGCCCTGGCAGAGGTGGTTGAGCCCCGCTATGACGAGCTTTTCACGCTGGTTCAGGCCGAATTGCGCCGCAGTGGCTACGAAGACCTCTGTGCGGCGGGCATTGTGCTGACTGGCGGTACTTCAAAGATGGAGGGCGTCGTTGAGCTGGCGGAAGAGATATTCCACATGCCTGTGCGCATTGGGTCTCCGCAGGGTATTCGCGGCCTCACCGACATTGTGCGCAATCCGATTTATGCCACCAGCGTGGGTTTGCTGCAGTACGGACTGAAGCATCAGGAACAATCCGGCGGGCGCGGGCGCGTTCGTCAGGACGGTTTTGTATCCCGGTTGAAAAACTGGGTGCAGAACAATTTTTAACACAACAACACTGTTTTTAACGAAGTAGTAACCGGTCGTGTTTGGCAGCACGGCTGATCATGCAAAAAGGGAGAAAAACCATGTTTGAACTCGTAGATAACGTTCCTCAGAACGCAGTAATTAAAGTGGTGGGTGTCGGTGGTGGCGGCGGCAATGCCGTTAAGCACATGATTGCCAACGATGTTGATGGTGTGGATTTCATCTGCGCCAACACCGACGCGCAGGCGTTGACGGATGTGATGTCAAAAACTGTTCTGCAGCTTGGCACCGCCATCACCAAAGGGCTGGGCGCAGGTGCCAACCCCGAGGTGGGTCGCCAGGCGGCTATTGAGGATCGCGATCGCATCGCGGAAGCACTGGAAGGTGCCGATATGGTGTTCATCACCGCGGGTATGGGCGGCGGTACTGGTACTGGCGGCGCGCCAGTGGTTGCAGAAGTGGCGCGTGAGCTGGGTATTCTGACCGTGGCTGTGGTCACCAAGCCCTTCCCCTTCGAAGGCAAGAAGCGGATGACCGTTGCTGAAGCGGGCATGCGGGAACTGCGCCAGCACGTTGACTCGCTGATCACTATTCCCAACGAGAAGCTGCTGCCGGTGCTGGGTAAAAACACCAGTCTGCTGGATGCTTTCAAGGCGGCCAACGACGTATTGTTGGGGGCGGTGCAAGGCATTGCTGACCTTATCATCCGTCCGGGTATGATCAACGTCGACTTCGCCGATGTGCGCACCGTGATGTCTGAAATGGGTATGGCGATGATGGGCAGTGGTATTGCCAGCGGTGAGAACCGCGCCTGTGAAGCCGCTGAGGCCGCGATTCGCAGCCCGCTGCTGGAAGACGTTAACCTCGAGGGTGCCCGTGGCATTTTGGTAAATATTACCGCGGGATTGGACCTCTCCCTAGGCGAGTTCAGCGATGTCGGGGATACTATCAAGGAATTTGCGTCTGAGGACGCTACCGTGGTGGTTGGTACGGTGATCGATCCGGATATGAGCGACGAGCTGCGAGTAACTGTCGTGGCAACTGGTCTGGACGGCATCGCGCAGGAAGCCCCGCTGAAGGTGGTCGAGAGCAAGCCCGTTGAGCGCGCTAGTGACTACCGCAAGCTGGACCGGCCGACAATTATGCGTAACCAGCAGGCAGCTGCCGCTCGTGAAGCCGTTCCCGCTTCGCCGGTGGTGGAAGACAAAGACATGGAATATCTGGATATTCCTGCGTTTTTGCGCCGCCAAGCTGACTGATACGCAAGTACGGCAGCGGTAGCAGTTGGCGCCACCCGGTCGGTTACGGCCAGGGTGCTGCGCTAGGCGGCGTTTTGCGTCTTTAGTAAGAGTGTGAACCATGATCAGACAACGTACATTGCGCAATACCATCCGGGCGACCGGTATTGGTTTGCACACCGGAGAAAAAGTCTTTCTTACCCTGAAGCCCGCACCGGTGGATACCGGGGTGATTTTCAGACGAACGGACTTGAACCCGGTCGTTGAGATCCACGCTCACGCGGAAAATGTCGGTGATACGACCCTGTCTACCACGCTGGTGAACGGGGATGTCCGGGTATCAACGGTTGAGCACTTGCTGTCAGCAATGGCGGGGCTGGGCATTGACAATGCCTACGTCGAGCTGAGCTCATCGGAAGTGCCGATTATGGATGGCAGTGCGGGCCCCTTCGTGTTCCTGATTCAATCAGCGGGCATAGAGGAGCAGGATGCACCCAAGAAGTTCATCCGTATCAAGCGGCCGGTTACGGTAAAAGATGGCGATAAAGTTGCCAGTTTCCTCCCTTTTGACGGCTTTAAAGTCTCTTTTACCATCGACTTTGATCACCCGGTTTTTCGCGACCGTACCGGCCACGCCGAGCTGGATTTTTCCAGTACCTCCTTCGTGAAGGAAGTGAGCCGGGCCCGCACCTTCGGTTTTATGCATGAGATCGAGTACCTGCGTTCCAAGGGCCTTGCTCAGGGCGGCAGTGTGGACAATGCCATCGTGGTAGACGAATACCGGATTCTGAATGAAGACGGTCTGCGCTACGAAGATGAGTTTGTGAAGCACAAGGTGCTCGACGCCATCGGCGATTTGTATCTGTTGGGTACCAGCCTGATTGGTGAATTCAAGGCGCACAAGTCTGGCCACGGCTTGAATAATGCGTCGCTGAGACAGCTCATCAAAGAAACCGACGCTTGGGAATGGGTGACCTTCGAAGACCCCGCCGACGCGCCGATTACCTACGCGGCAGCCGCTGCTGCCAGTGCTTGATGGCACTCCTCTTTCCCATCCGGCACCTCGCCGGGTGGGAATAGCAATCTTTTTCCATGTATGCGATATTGCCCCACGGTAGCGCAGCGTGCGCGACTCCTGCCGGCCATGTCATTGCGACATCGTTCTGACAGTGCCACCCAGATGCCCTTGAAATTTTGTCATCTGAACTTCATTGACGTAGTTTAGCGTGACGCGCGGCGCTGTCGCTCTGTCAGGCAGGACCTGAAATTCCTCTGAGAACCAACGGCTCAACATGATCACAGCAGTAGTCAAGAAGATATTTGGAAGCAAAAACGACCGAGAACTCAAGCGCATGCGCAAGGTCGTGGCCCGTATCAACGCTTTAGAAGAATCCCTGACCGCGCTGGATGATGCGGCGCTGCGAAGTAAGACTGAAGAGTTCCGTCAGCGGGTGGCCGCTGGTGAGACGCTGGATCAGATACTGCCGGAAGCCTTTGCTGTCGCCCGTGAAGCGGGACGCCGTGTGCTGGGTATGCGGCACTTCGATGTGCAGATGATCGGTGGTATCAGTATGCATGAGGGCAAAATCGCCGAAATGCGTACCGGTGAGGGTAAAACGCTGGTTGCGACATTGCCGGTTTACCTTAATGCCATTGAAGGTAAGGGCGTGTTTGTCGTTACGGTTAACGACTACCTGGCCCAGCGTGATGCGAACTGGATGCGTCCGCTTTATGAATTCCTGGGGCTGAGCGTCGGTGTTGTTCGTGCCGGGCAGGGCAGTGATGAAAAGCGCGCCGCTTATCAATCCGACATTACCTACGGCACCAACAATGAGTTTGGTTTCGACTATCTGCGCGACAATATGGCTTTTGCGATTGAAGATCGTTATCAGCGCAGCCTGAACTTCGCCATTATCGACGAAGTCGACTCTATTCTGATCGACGAAGCGCGCACACCACTGATTATTTCCGGTCCTGCCCAAGACAGCTCGGCACTGTACCGGCAAATCAACAAGTTTATTCCCAAGCTGGAGCCGGTACCTGAAACGGATGAGCCGAAAGTGGCCGGTTCGGAGCCGGAAGAAGGTCACTACAGCGTCGATGAAAAAATGCGGCAGGTGGAGCTGACGGAGGCCGGTCACCAAGTAGTGGAAGAGCTGCTGATTAAAGAGGGCTTGCTGGATGAAGGGGACAGCCTTTACTCCGCCAGCAATCTGAACCTGCTGCACCACGTCAACTCGGCCCTGCGCGCTCACGTACTGTTCCACAATAATATCGAATACATTATTCAGAACGACCAGGTTGTGCTGATTGATGAGCATACTGGCCGGACGATGCCGGGCCGTCGATTGTCGGAAGGTCTTCATCAGGCGATTGAAGCCAAGGAGGGAGTAACTATTCAGGCGGAAAGCCAGACGCTGGCATCCACCACCTTCCAGAATTACTTCCGTCTGTTTGACAAACTGGCCGGGATGACGGGTACCGCTGATACGGAAGCCTTTGAATTCCGCCAGATTTACGGTTTGGACGTAGTGGTGATTCCCACCAACAAACCCAACGCTCGTCGGGACCACAATGATCTGGTCTATTTGAGCAAAGAAGAAAAATACGACGCCATCGTCAACGATGTGAAAGCCATTGTCGAAACCGGTGCGCCGGTGCTGGTGGGGACGGCGTCGATAGAAACCTCTGAAGAAATGTCCAAACGCTTCAAGCAAGCGGGCATGTCGCATAAGGTGCTAAACGCCAAATACCACGAGCAAGAAGCCGAAATTATTGCCCAGGCGGGGCGCCCCGGCGTGGTGACTATCGCCACTAATATGGCCGGTCGAGGTACCGATATTGTCTTGGGTGGCAGCGTCGATGCCGAGCTGGAAAAGCTCGACAACCCGTCAGAGGCGATGATTAACGAGCTGCGCGAAGCCTGGAAAGAGCGTCATGAGCAGGTGATTCAGGCCGGTGGCCTGCATATTATCGGCACCGAGCGCCATGAATCCCGCCGTATCGACAACCAGCTGCGCGGTCGTGCCGGCCGTCAGGGCGACCCGGGTGTGTCGCGTTTTTATCTGTCACTCGAAGATAATTTGATGCGGATCTTTGCCTCTGATCGCGTGCGCAGCATTATGCAGGCGCTGGGTCTGGAGAAAGGGGAAGCGATCGAGCACCGTATGGTGTCCAACGCCATCGAGAAAGCCCAGCGCAAAGTCGAAGGCCGCAACTTCGATATCCGCAAACAGTTGCTGGAATACGACGATGTGGCAAATGACCAGCGCCAGATTATTTATCAGCAGCGTAATGAACTGCTGGAATCGGAAGACATCAGCGAGATGTTGGCAGCGATTCGCAGCGATGTGGTTAATGACGTCGTCAGTGAATATATTCCCATGCAGAGCATGGTTGAGCAGTGGGATGTCGACGGACTGGAGCGCCGGCTGGAGAATGACTTCGAAGTCAAACTGCCGATTGCCCAGTGGCTGGAAGAAGACAAAAAGCTGCAAGAGGAAGGCGTTCGTGAGCGCATTCTCGATGCGGTAACGGCTGGCTACGAGGCGAAGTGTGAGAAGGTCGGCCCGGATATGCGCAAAATTGAGCGACATATCATGCTGCAGGTGCTGGATACGTTGTGGAAGGAGCATCTGGCTACCATGGATCACCTGCGCCATGGCATTCACTTGCGCGCATTTGCCCAGAAAAATCCTAAGCAAGAATACAAGCGTGAGGCGTTTGAGCTGTTTCAACAAATGCTCGACAGCCTCAAGCACGAGGTTGTCCGTTTCCTGGCTCACCTGCAGTTGCAGCAGGATGAAAGTGCGGAAGCACTGGAGCGTAAGCGTCGCGAAGAGCAGGCGCGCCGTGCGATGGAATTCCAGCACGCTGAGGCGTCTGCGATGGATGCAGAGCCTGCGGAGGACGTTGGCGAAGCACCTGAACAAGCTGTCCCCGAAACCTTTGTGCGCGAAGGGCGTAAAGTGGGGCGCAATGAGCCTTGCCCTTGCGGGTCGGGTAAAAAATACAAGCAATGCCACGGTAAGCTGGGTTAAGGCACAAGGAGTAGCAAAGCATGGCGGTAGGGTCTGGTGACTTTGGCGTGTTGCACCCGGTTGATGGCGTGCGCATTGGTATCGCCAGTGCGGGAATCAAGAAAGCCGGTCGCAAAGATGTGGTGGTGTTTGAGCTTGCCGAGGGCAGCACGGTTGCTGGCGTGTTTACCAAGAATGCGTTCTGCGCTGCGCCGGTGACGATAGCCAAGTCCCATCTTCAGCAGTCCGGTGCACGCTACTGGCTGGTAAATACCGGCAATGCCAATGCCGGTACCGGGCCTTCAGGGCTTGAGGCTGCCAAACAGTGCTGCTCGGCGCTAGCTGATTTGGCCGGCTGTCCGACTGAGCAGGTGTTGCCGTTTTCTACCGGTGTGATTGGCGAGCCCTTGCCCGCCGATAAAATTATCGCGGCCCTGCCCGCAGCGCTGGCTGATTTGTCTGCCGAGCATTGGTCTGATGCTGCCAGCGGTATCATGACCACCGACACCCGCCCCAAGGCATGCTCCCGTCAGTTCGAATGGCAGGGGAAGACCATTACCGTCACCGGTATCTCTAAAGGCGCGGGCATGATTAAACCCAACATGGCGACCATGTTGGGTTATGTGGCTTGCGATGCGGTTATCGCGCAAACCCTGCTGCAACGCCTTGTTAGCGACGCGGCGGAGCAGTCCTTTAATCGCATTACCGTTGATGGCGATACCTCCACCAACGATGCCTGCATGCTGGTGGCAAGCGGTGCATCGGGTGTGAAGGTATCAGAACGTGAGCCAGAATTGCTGGCTGCCATGACGGATTTGATCAACGAGGTCTTTCTCGATTTGGCGCAGGCAATCGTGCGTGATGGCGAGGGGGCAACCAAGTTTGTGGAAGTGGCTGTCTGCGGCGCCAAGTCCAGTGAAGAAGCATTGAAGGTGGCCTATACGGTTGCTGAATCGCCGCTGGTTAAGACGGCGCTGTTTGCCAGCGACCCGAATTGGGGACGCATTCTGGCCGCGATTGGTCGCGCAGGCATTGAGGGTCTGGATGTCAGCGGCGTACAGGTTCATCTGGGCGATGTATTGATTGCCGACAAAGGCGGTCGGGCTGCGTCCTATACTGAGGAAGCGGGCGCGGCGGTGATGAAGCAGGAAGAGATTGTCATCGCCATTGATCTCGGCCGGGGCGATGTGGCTGAAACTGTGTGGACCACCGATTTTTCCTACGATTACGTCAAAATTAATGCCGAGTACCGAAGCTAAAACCTTAGTGAGAGTCGCTGTTGGTGTGGTGTGTGATGACGAGCATCGCATACTCATTGCCCGGCGAGCAGAGCATCGCCATCAGGGCGGGCTGTGGGAATTTCCCGGCGGCAAGATTGAAGAAGGAGAAACTCTCGCCCAGGCTTTAGTTCGTGAGTTACACGAGGAACTGGGGATTGATGTCGCCCCGGAACGCTGTGAGCCGCTGATGACGATTGAACATGATTACGGCGACAAGGCGGTGCGGCTGGAAGTCTGCTGGGTGCGTCAGTTTCAGGGAGTGCCCACGGGCAAAGAAGGGCAGCCACTGCGTTGGATTGATGTGGCGGACCTGAATGACTATGCATTCCCGAAAGCCAACGACGCTATTGTAGAGGCCATTCAGGCCGCTTGATTACTCCCGTTCCGGGGCCATTTCTAGATCCCCGCTAAGAATATCTTCATAGTCCGCTTGCCCCGGAATGCTGTGTTCTTCATTCGACCAGGCAATGAAGTCGCGGTTCTTGCATTGTTCCGAGCAAAAAGGACGAAAGGGGTTACGGCTGTCCCACTGTTGAGCTGTCCCGCAATTCGGGCAGGCTACGGCCGGACGGTTTGATTGGGTAAGCTTAGCCACGATTGGCTTTCTCCTGCGCCAGCTGTAAGTATTTCCGGTGAAGTTCTTCAACGCGAGCATCGAGTGTGTCGATGGCTTGGCTGTTGTCCAGAATATCATCAGCGGCCGCCAGCCGCTGTTTCCGGCTGGCCTGACTGGCCATTATGCGCTCCACCTGTGCGCGTTCATTGTCATCACGCGCCATGGTTCGTTCAAGCTGCACCGCTTCCGGCACATCGACCACGAGTAGTCGGTCGCACAGGGCCTTCTGACCTCCCTCTACGAGAAGGGGAGAGACGTACAGGCCGTAGGCACTTTGAATATTGCCGAGCTGTCGCAACGTTTCCTCGGCAATAAGCGGATGCAGCAGCGCTTCCAGCCATTGTTTCTCGTCGGGGTTACTGAAAATGCGTTTGCGTAGCTCGGCACGGCGAAGCTGCCCATCACTGTCGATGATGCCGTCGCCAAAATGCTCTCGAATTTTTGTCAGTGCTTCGGTGCTGGGTTCGACCACAACGCGTGCGATGACATCGGCGTCAATGACGTCAATACCCTTTGCCGCGAAACGGTCAGATACCGCGGTTTTACCGCTGCCGATACCACCACTCAGACCGATAATGACCTTGCTCATAAATACTGCTGTTTCCTTTGAGATTACAGGCCTGCAAAGCCCATATACGCGCTGAGGATATCCTGGCCCCAAAACATGGCGATCCAGCCCGCTGCTGCCAGATAGGGGCCAAAGGGGATGCTGGTGTTACGGCCTTTGCCCTGAAGGCTGAGCAAGGTTATTCCCAATACCGCGCCCACGACGGATGACAGTAGAATAATCACCGGCAACATCTGCCAACCCAGCCAGGCGCCTAGGGCAGCGAGTAGCTTGAAGTCTCCGAATCCCATGCCTTCCTTGCCGGTGATTAGTTTAAACAGCCAGTACACAGACCACAGTGAGAGATAGCCGGCAATGGCGCCCCACACGGCATCCATTAATAAAACGCTGCCACTGAGGCTGTTGTAGGCCAGACCGAGCCATAACAGCGGCAATGTGAGGCTGTCGGGCAACAACTGATGGTCGATATCAATGACGCTCATAATCAGCAGCAGCCAGCTAAACAAGATGACCGCCAATGCCTGCCAGGTGAATCCGAACTGAAGTGCGGTGAACACGGCAAGAGCGGCGGTTGCCAGCTCAACCGCGGGGTAGCGTAGTCCAATCTTGTTTTGGCAGGAGGCGCAGCGGCCGCGCAGCATGATATAGCTGAGAACAGGGATATTCTGCCAAGCTTTGACGGCTGCGCCGCATTGCGGGCAATGAGAGTTCGGCAGGGCCAGATTAAAGCTTTCAGGTGGAGATGTTGGTTCCTGTTCGAGAATCAGCTGGCACTCGTGCTTCCAGTTTGCCTCCATCATCTTGGGCAGGCGATAAATCACCACATTGAAAAAGCTACCCAGCAGCAGGCTAAAAATGCCGAGCAGGCATAACGCGAGCCATGGATTACTGTCCAGATACACAATAGCTGACATGGATTCGATTCCGAACTCGGGCGGCAATGTCATGCCGCCACAGAAGTGTTAGATGGCGGAGCCCAGCATGAAGATGGGCAGATACATCGCAATCATCAGGCCGCCTACCAGTACACCCAGTACCGACATAATGAAAGGCTCCAGCAGTGACGTCAGTGAATCCACCGCATTGTCGACGGCTTCTTCATAGTGCGTGGCCACTTTGTCCAGCATCTCATCCAGAGACCCCGATTCTTCGCCGATCGACACCATTTGCAACAGCATGGTGGGGAAAAGGTTAGTGAAGCGAATGGCGGAGTAAAGTGTCTGGCCAGTGGTGACGTCATCGCGAATCTGGATGATGGCTTTGTTGTAAACGGCATTGCCTGCCGCGCCCGCCACGGAATTGAGCGCGTCTACCAGCGGCACACCGGCGCCGAAAGTGGTGGCGAGTGTGCGTGAAAAACGCGCTATTACTGCGTTGTATACAATGTCGCCAATCGCCGGAATTTTCAGTGAGATTTTGTCGACCCAGTCAGAGAAGGCCTGTGAGCGTCGCCTCGCTTGACCAAAAGCGGCTACCGCCAAGCCGATGGCGCCGAATAAAATAAACCAGTTGGCCTGCATCCACTCCGACATACTGACGACCAATTTAGTAAAGGCAGGCAGGTCTGAGCCAAAGCTTTGGAAGGTTTCCGCAAACTGGGGGACGACCTTTATCAGCAGGATCGCGGTGACTATGATTGCCACAACAATAACCGCGATGGGGTAAGTCAGCGCTTTTTTGATTTTGGCTTTCAAGGCCTCTGTTTTTTCTTTGTAGGTTGCCACGCGATCCAGCATCAGCTCGAGCGTACCGGACTGCTCGCCGGAATCGACCAAGCTGCAAAACAGATTATCGAAGTACTTGGGATGCTTGGCGCAGGCTGCAGCGAAGCCGCCGCCCGCGGCGACATCATTGCGAATGTCATTGATCAGCTCGGTCATCGTCGGGTTGCCCGCACCTTCGGCAACGATGTCAAAACTTTGGACAAGCGGTACACCAGCTTTCAGCATCGTCGCCATCTGGCGAGTGAAAATGGCGATGTCGGCGGGTTTGATTGCCTTCTTTGACGAAAACAAGGGTTTGGGTTTGCGCTTAACGGACTTGGCGGCAATACCCTGCTTGCGGAGCTGTGCCTTCACCAGTGCCGGTGTCGATGAGGTCATCTCCCCGCGAGTTTTGCGGCCTTGCTTGTCGGTGCCTTGCCAGACAAAAACGGCATCTTTATTTTTTGCGGCCATCGTAATCTCTATTGTCGCTTAGTCTTTGGTAACGCGGTTGACTTCACTCAAGCTGGTGATGCCTTGGGCGCACTTTTTCAATGCTGATTGGCGGAGGTTGTTAAAGCCTTCCTTTTGCGCCTGTTCGGCGATCTGCAATGAGTTGCCATTTTCCATGATAATACGGGAAATATCCGGGGTGATGCGAACGACTTCGTAAATCCCCACCCGGCCCTTATAACCGTTATTGCAACGTTCACAACCCACGGCTTCCATAATAGAGGCTGATTCGAGCAACTCCTCACTAAAGCCTTCCTCTCGGAGTGTCTCGTGGGGGATGTCGGCGGGTACGGCGCATTCCTTACACAGTCGTCGGGCTAATCGCTGAGCGATGATCAGGCTGACCGAGGTCGCAACGTTGAATGCGGGAACCCCCATGTTCAGCAGTCGTGTCAGCGTTTCTGGAGCGCTGTTGGTGTGCAGGGTGGACAGTACCAAGTGACCGGTTTGCGCTGCTTTAATACCGATTTCCGCCGTTTCCAAGTCTCGAATCTCCCCCACCATGATGATGTCGGGGTCTTGGCGAAGAAAGGAACGCAGGGCCTCGGCAAAACCCAGTCCCACTTTGGTGTTCACGTGAACCTGGTTGATACCCTCAAGGTTAATTTCAACCGGATCTTCCGCCGTAGAAATGTTCAGCTCGGGCGTATTCAGGATATTCAGGCCGGTATACAGCGACACGGTTTTACCTGAGCCAGTGGGGCCGGTAACCAGAATCATGCCTTGTGGTTGATTCAGCGCTGAGAGGTACATCTCTTTCTGTTCGGGTTCATAGCCCAAGGCATCGATGCCCATCTGCGCAGAAGATGGATCCAGTATCCGCAGTACGACCTTTTCACCCCATAGGGTCGGTAACGTGTTAACCCGAAAGTCGATGGCACGGGTTTTGGACAGCTTCATCTTGATCCGCCCATCCTGTGGCACGCGTCTCTCTGAGATATCCATCTGCGACATCACTTTGAGGCGCGCCGCGAGTCGGAAGCCCAGTGATGCGGGCGGGCGGGCGATTTCCTGCAAAATCCCGTCGGTACGAAAGCGAACCCGGTACATCTTTTCATAAGGTTCAAAGTGAATATCCGACGCGCCACCGCGAATCGCGTCCAGCAGTACCTTGTTTACAAACTTTACGACCGGAGCTTCATCGGCGCCGCTGGCATCGCCGTTGGCGGCGGCATCCTCATCGACGGCCTCAACATCCAGATTGTCCAGATCGAGATCATCCATATCGCCCAAACTGTCGGTCAGCGACTCCTCCTGAGACGCCATATATTTCTCAATGGCCTGGTTGAGCGCACTTTCTTCGACAATAACCGGTTCGGTACTCAGGTTGGTGTGGAACTTGATCTGGTCTAGAGCGTGGAGGTTTGTGGGGTCCGACATACCGACGAACAGGCGCTTACCTCGGAGCCACAGCGGCAGTGCCCGGTGAGTTTGAATGAGTTTGTTGTCTACCACCTTGCGGGGAGCGAGATCCAGGTTATAGGCCCGCAGATCTAAGAATGGAATGCCAAACTCATCGGCGGCAATTTGTGCCAGAGTTAGGCCATCCGCTAGCTTCCCGGCGACTAATTGGCCCACGAGGCTTTTCTTCTCTTTCTTGGCGGCCTCTTGTGCCTTGCGTACGATGTCTTCGTCAAGAAGTCCGTCAAAAACCAATCTGCGGGCAAGGCCGGTCAAAGGGCTGCTATATGTACTGCTCATAGTGTGATCTTATCACTCGTCTAAAAAAAGCAACGTTGCGTCATATCCGTTACTCTAGCACGGCCTTCTGCAGCAGTGGACTACTGGAAAGGCGCAATGCATGCAAAGAAAATGCTAACTGGTGGGCATAGGCACTTGATGATACAGCACAATTTATCAGCCTTCGGCTTGGATCTTCGGGCCGGACACAACGTTCTTTATCTTTTATTATTGATATTGGTGTTCTCTGTAGCGGTTACTACAGGTACTTGGGATATAGGTAACTCCCGCGTGGTGCTTTACCACGAGTTGCTGTTTATTGTGGCATACATACTGGTGTTCCGGGGGGGGATGCCACTGCTGCAGGATATCCGCCAGCGCCCATTTGTTGTGGCGTTGGTATTGTTGTGGGCCGTATCGATTACCGTCTCGCTATGGCAATCGCCGCTGGGGCTGAGGCACCTGACCATTGCCCAATTCCGCTACGCAGAAACCTTGGCGCATATCGCGTTCTTTGCCGTACTCTACAGCTTTTTTAGGGCCTTTTCCCTGCCGTATCGGCTGCTCTTTGCGGCGGTGCTATTGAGCTACGCGCTGATCGTGGTTCACGCGTTTATGACGTGGCATTTTAGTCCTGACCCCGGTATCCACAGTCACAGGACGTGGTTCAGCCATTTTCCCTTCACCGGTCATGCACGGCATGCGGGCTACAACATGATGGTCGCCTGTATTGCCGGTGGCGCGCTGTGGATGTCTAGTCATGAGAAACTCGTTAGCCTTGCGGCCTTTGCAATTGGCCTGTTTTTGGTGGGTTCCTGCCTGATATGGTTGGGGGGGCGGGGCTCTATGCTCTCAGTGGTGCTTGCCTTGAGCATTGTCGGCTGGACAGTGCGAAAGAGAGTGGCGATATCCGCTAGCCGTGTGTGGTTGCTGATAGGCATTGTCGTGCTTGCCTTAGCGGCGGCGGAGTTGGCCTCGCAATTTGGCTTTAATGGCTTGTACAACTCCTTTGCTCGTTCGCTGGCGGCTGATGACCTAAACCGCTTGTCTTCGTCACGACTGGCGATTTGGGGTGATACCCTGTCTAAACTGAACAGTCACTGGCTTATGGGCTTGGGTTCGCAGGCGTATTTATTCCTGCCTGACAAACTGGCAAGAAAAACCAGTATGCCCCACAACATGATTGTCCAGTTTCTGGTGGAGTGGGGCATCGTTGGCACTCTATTATTCCTTACAATTCTTGTGAACTATCTCCGAGCAGGCTTCGCTGAGTTGTTGAAAGTGTATGGCGCTATGGTCGGTAAATGGTACTTATTAGGCAGTGCTATTGTGGTGTTGGCATTAATGTTACACGGTCTGACCGATGGTACGTTCTATCATGGCAAGGCAAGCTTTTACATGGCCATGTTTGCAGCAGTATGGGTGACAGCTGGGTTGACAAAAAACGTCACTACTGACGTTTAGGGACAGTCTCCTTGGGTCTTCTAGTGGTAGAAAGCGCTTCAACGCCGGCAAATGTTTGTGTTGGCGACTTGGCACGTTTTCTGTATCGCCACTGACAGGTTGATTACGTGAATCACCCACAAAAGAACTGTTAGGAGAATGTGATGAAAAAAGCACAACAGGGTTTTACATTGATCGAACTGATGATCGTTGTGGCGATTATCGGTATTTTGGCGGCGGTAGCACTGCCTGCTTATCAGGATTACACCAAGAAAGCGAAGCTTTCGGAAGTGACTCTGGCGGCAAGTTCGTGCCGCACTACGATCACTGAGAAATACCAGACTATGAGTGGTACAACTGGCCCGGGTGCAGGCAACTGGGGCTGTGAGTCTTCGGGTGCGACCACTCAGTATGTCGGATCGATTGAAACCACCGCGGACGGCTTGGTTCGAGTGAAGGTGCAAAACTTGGATAGTGCGATAGATGGTGGTTATGTTTTCCTTGAGCCTATGAAAGATTCAACGACTGCAATGGCTGTAAGCAGCGATTTGGGGACAGCGGTTAATCAGTGGCGTTGTGGAACTGACGAAGCTACATATGCTGAGCTCCAGAAGCTTCTGCCGGGTTCATGCTCTGATACCGGTGTGACGGTTTCTGGCACTTTTAAGTGATTTGAAACCAGTTTCTCATACTGAAAGAGCCCGCTCTATGCGGGCTCTTTTTTTGTAGCTCTACTTTGATGTCAAAGTCCATTTTCTTTCAGTATATTTGGCAGGCACTTTTTTTTGTTTTTGCTGATTTTGGCGCTTTAAATCCTAATCCGTCTGGGCTTTCCAGTGGTATTTTTGTCTTAGCCATTGTTGGGCTGATTATTTCATGCTTTGTCTATACTAATCGTACGCTGTACATACTTGTCTGTTTGATTGTTTGGCTCGGGAGCGCTCTTCTGACAGGGGCTAACTGGTGGCACTACCAATACTTTCAGTCCTATTTCAATTACCAATCCCTCGCACTTAGCTCGGAATCTCCCGAAAGCCTATTTTCTCTCTCCGAATTTGCTTACAAGACGCCAGCCCTGATTTTGATTTCGGTCAGTGGTTTATTTCTGTATCTATCAATCCGCTATTATCGCCGACCTTCGCGTCATTGGCCGACGATGCTGCTGGTGCTGTTTGGCCTTGGCGGTGCGGCGTTGGCCTCGGGCACTGTGGTTTATAACTCTGTAGCCAATTATCGGGCGTTGAATATGCTCACATTATCGCCAGCATATTTCAGTCCGATTCATGCGTTTTTTATTTCATTGGATAGCAATGAGGAACTGCTGGAGAGTGAGCGCAGCGCCTCGGCTGATTTTGAGATAATGAATATACCGCTAAACGTAGTGGCGGTATCGCCGGCTGCGGCTGAGTATAATGTGATTGTGGTGATGCTGGAGTCGGTACGGGCATCGATGATCGGTCTGTACACTGGCGGCCAGTCCCGCACACCAAACCTGGATGCTTTTGCCAAGCGCCACATTCATGCTCGCAATTTTTATGCAAACACGAATTTTACGGTAAAAGCCGAAACGGCAATCTGGTGCGGCATGATGGATCACAATGCCAAGCCGCCCTTATCGAAATACAGTGATCAACTGTCACTCAACTGCCTGCCTAAGCTGCTCCGTGAAAAAGGCTACAGCACACGTTTCTATCACGGTTACCAGTCGGATTTTTACAGTCGAGACCGGTTTTTGCCCAAAGTGGGCTTTAATTTCCAATACTTTCATGAGGATGAAGTGCCGGGTGAGACGCGCCGCATCGGCTGGGGTATCGCGGATGAGGCGATGTACTCATTGATGCTGAATGATCTCTATACTGTTGCGCCACCATTTTTTGCACATATCACGACCCTGAGTAGCCACTACCCTTTTAAATGGGAATGGCCATCGACTGCGCCGCTACCGGTGAATAGCGGGCAGACATTGTTTGAGAATTATCAGCGCGCTGTACAATACGAGGACTACGCCTTTGGTCAGTTCTGGGACACGTTCCAGCGCTCTCCGCTGGCAGAAAACACAATTGTCGTGGTGACCGCAGATCATGGCGTGTGGACCTTTGCGAACGACATCGATATGTCTAAGCAAGTGTTGCTGGATGAGCAATTCTTCCGCATGCCGCTGATGATTTATCACCCGGGCGTTACAGAGCCCGTTGAGATTGAGCAGGTGTCTAGCCAATTGGATATCGCGCCAACGCTGGCTGAGATGCTGGGGCTAAGTGGTGAGTCTTTTGTGGGTAAGAACATGTTGGCAGCGGTAGAGCAGCCTTGGGCGCTGATGATGAAAAGTGGGCAGTTGACTGTGCGTGTTGAAGACACCCTGTGTCGAATTAGAGACAGGAGTTGCGCGGGGCTGCATCAGGAGTGCGTGGCACACCAGTTTGGCGAGCTGTTCTTGGAAAAATTTACTGATATGCAACAGTGTTACCAGCTGCATGGTGATCTGCTGCGGGATGGCTATTACAGCGAGAGTGGTACTGCTGAACCTTGGTTGAAGCGGGGCTTCGATCTGATCAATTTCCATAATAAGCAGGCCGTAAGTGGCACCCCGAAGTCGGGGTCAGCGGAGCTACCGCGCCAGCCGCATTGACAGGTCAATCGCTCGCGCATGCTTTGTCAGCGCGCCAATCGAGATATAGTCCACGCCGGTTTCCGCAATCGCAGCCAAGGTTTCTTTGCTGACATTGCCCGAGGCTTCCAGTTTTGCCTGTCCGTCCGTCACTTCCACGCCTTTTCGCATATCCAGCAGCGAGAAGTTATCCAGCATGATGATGTCGGCGTTGGCTGCCAGTGCGGTGTCCAGTTCCGCCAGCGTTTCCACTTCCACTTCTACCGGTTTGTCTGGAGCGATGTCACGGGCGCGCTGCACCGCTTTGTCGATGCCACCGCAGGCTGCGATGTGGTTCTCCTTAATAAGGAAGGCGTCGTAGAGGCCGATTCGGTGGTTGTGGCAGCCGCCGCAGCTGACCGCGTATTTTTGGGCTGTTCTCAGGCCCGGGATGGTTTTTCGCGTGTCCAGCAGTTTGACCTTGGTGTGCGCCACAATATCGGCGTACTCGCGGCAGGTCGTTGCTGTGCCGGAGAGTAGTTGCAGGAAGTTGAGAGCGCTGCGCTCGCCAGTGAGCAGTGCGCGTGCCGGGCCTCTCAGTTCGAAGAGAACGGTATCCGGAGCGACTTTCTGTCCATCGGCGACGAACCAGTGAACTGTGACGGAGTTATCAACTTGGCGGAAAACTTCGTCAACCCAGTCACGTCCGCAGACAATGGCGCTTTCCCTGCTGATGATTTTAGCGCTTGCGTACTCTTTTTCGGAGATGAGCATAGCGGTGATATCTCCGGAGCCAATATCTTCGTTCAGCGCCGCGCGCACTGTGGCTTTGCGGTCGCTGCTCAAATGTTCAGAAAATTCCATCGCGGTGCGGCACCTTTCCGATAATACTTGTTTGTATAGCGCTACTATTTTAATGTCGATTGCACAACGGCACAGAACCCGTATATGCCCTAAGTAGTTTCCCCCGCTGGCTGTTCGCGCTGACTGGCTGCTATAACGTCATCGTTGGCCATTAAGTTGTCACATGCGCGTAGTGAGTACGATGGACACTGGTTGCTCACAGAGGGAAGCACTGAGGCGCGCGAGTTTAGCAAGTTCAATGCGGTGCGTGTAGCGTTCAGGTGAAAGTATGGGTAAATCGCTACTTACAAGCGCAATTGCACTCTGGTATAAATGTGTGATGTATCGGCGGGAGGCCGGGGCCATTACTTGGTTCACAGCGTGGAGGTGCACAGGGAGCGCTAGAAGGGTAACAATAGTCGCGTTCGGCACCTGCGGACGGAATTTGCAGCATAGGCAGCACAGAAGGGTAACTGGTGGCGGGTCAGTATGGCTGATAAGTCGGAAAATATTGTCGATATTCGCGCGAAACTTGCAGGCGCGAGACAGCAGGAGGCGGCAAGGCCGTTACCTCCGGTGATTGCTGCGTTACAGGAGAAAAGTAGCCTGTTTCTGGCGGATCGGCTTACGAGCTTACTTGACGACGTCGACGACACCTTATTTGAGCTGGCCGATGAGGCCTGTAGTGCGAAAGAACAGCACCTCTATTTCGACTCCATGCGGGAAATTCGCATTCACCGGCAGCAAGTCGAGCAGAATTTTTCCCAGCTTTTCAAAAAGAATTTCCAATCGCAGATTCCCGGCGGCCAGTTTGCTGCCGAATCTCAGGGAGTGGCCAAGCTCAAGTTGCTCGAATCCGATGCGCTGGAAGAGTTGGTTGCCATCGAAGGTATGGCCAAAAAGGCCGAGCGGCGCTACCTGAAGGAGCTTTGGCAACTTTCGGCAGCCTGGCAGCAAAGCTTGGGCGGAGACGCAGTAACGGCAACAGAGCTGCCGTTGGGGCCCGCGCAAATTGCCAAGGCACTGGGGCAGGCATGCAGTGAGCTGAATATTGATCTCAAGGCGCGTCTGGTTCTCTTCAAGCTGTTTGATGCCCAGATCATTTCCCGTTTTGACGAACTGTTTGCAGTATTGGTTCCGGTGCTGGAATCACAGGGGCTGTCTCTTGATGCGCTCACCCAAAAGCCGAAACCGACCGATAAGCGTGTAGACGGCGTCAAAGCTGAGAATGCCCAAAAAACGTCTACTGACGAACGCGTTACCCAGTTGATCGATGAGCTGGAAGCCTTGCTGACCAGCAATGGTAGTACTCAGGAGGCGGCGACGCTTTCCAAGCCGTCGCTAATGGTGGCTTTGCAGGACATTCAGAATGAGCAGTTCAGTCATTTGAAGAACCGCGATGCGGCAAATGATGACGGGGATGCCTATCAGTTGGTGACTCAGAAACTGGTATCCCGACTCAAACAGGTCGGTCGTGTCGCGCCGGGCGACGCTTCGGCGCTTTCGGTAGAGCGTGATCGAGACACTATCCACCTCGTGGGCACCTTATTTCAGTACATGCTGGAAGGTGATGGACTGGCAGACCCTCTTAAAGGCTTGATGGCACAGCTTCAGATTCCCATTTTGAAGATGGCGATGCTGGACAAGAGCTTTTTCAGCCGCGAGGAGCATCCTGCGCGTAAGTTGCTCAGTGCGATCATGAGTGCCAGCATCGGCTGGGCGCCGGTCGCTGCTCCGGAAAAGGACCCTCTGTACCGCAAGGTTGAGGACGTCGTCCTCCGGGTGCTGGGTGATTTCGGTGTAGACACCCAGGTGTTTGTGGATGTTCTGAGCGAGTTCAGCAAGTTCCAGGAAAAAGCGCAGCGTCGGGCCGAGCTGGTTGCGCAGCGCACCGTTAGTGCGGAAGGCGGTCGTGCTACGGCCCAGGCGGCCCGGGGCTACATCGCCGGGCTGCTGGACGAGAAACTGGCTGGCGGTAATTATCCCGTCGCTATCGAGCGTATTCTCAAAGAGGGCTGGTCCAAGGTTCTGTTTCTCAGCTATGTCCAGGCCGGACCGGAAAGTCCTCGTTTCAAGGACGAAGTGGAGTTCGTTGATCGCCTGTTGTGGAGCGTAGCCGCCAATGAAGATGTCGGGCACCGCAACGAGTTGATTACCGCGCTACCCGTGCTGGTAGAAACACTGCGACTGGGCTTCAACCGCGTCTCGCTGAATGCCTTTGAAACAGGCCAGTGGTTTGAGCAGCTTGAGCGCCTGCATATGGCGAAGCTAAATCGCAAACCCAAGATACCTGATGATGCACCCCAGCAAAACGCGCCGTCGACTGCAGATGACGTAGATTTAGAAGACCTTGATGCGGCACTGGCCCGGGAGCTGGACGAGCCCATGCCGCATTCTCTGCCGGTGTCGGGCGAGGCCGTTACTGGAAAATCTCAGGCTGCCGCGGCCTCGGTTGACCCTTCTTTGCTTGACTCCCTGCGTGTGGGTAATTGGGTCGACTTGCGTCAGGATGATGGCAAAATGCTCCGCTGTCGTCTGGCGGCGGTCATCAATGGTATTGGGCGGTACATCTTCGTGAATCGCGCGGGTATCAAGGTCGCCGAGTATAATCGCGACAGCCTGCTGGAGGCGGTGAGCGATGGCCACTTGCTGATGATTGATGATGACCGCATGTTTGATCGTGCCCTGGAGTCGGTGATCAGTAACCTTCGGGATATGGACGACAAGCCGCTAAGCTAAGCCGGATATCGCGCCTGTGCCAAGGCTCCCCTGTTTCTCGTCGGCCTGATACACTCTAGCCAGCGATTCAGGACTCCCCATGTATCTTATCGATAATCTCGGCTGGTTTTCTCACGCACGCCGCTGTCCCAGCGACAACTTTAACCCGCGCCCTGACAGCAACGATATCAGCTTGCTGGTGATCCACAATATCAGTCTGCCACCAGGCCAGTTTGGTACCGGTTGTGTCCAGGCTTTCTTCTGTAACGAACTCGACTGTTACTCGCATCCGCAGCTGGAGGAATTGACAGGAGTTCAGGTGTCTGCCCACCTGTTTATTGATCGTAATGGCGACTGTTTTCAGTTTGTTTCTCTTTTGGATCGTGCGTGGCATGCGGGCGTTTCGTGCTTTGATGGGCGAGAAAACTGTAATGATTTCAGCATCGGCATCGAGTTGGAGGGAGAAGATTTGCGACCGTATACTGACGCACAGTATCGAGAGCTGGCCGCTGTCACCCAGGCGATGTTGAGGCGGTTTCCGGGGCTTGTGCCGGAACGCATCACCGGGCACAGTGACATCGCGCCAGGACGAAAAACGGACCCCGGTCCGGCGTTTGACTGGGTTTATTACAAGAGCCTGATATCAATTTAGGCAGACAATTGCCTTGATCACGGATAACACTATGGAGTTTTTTGCGATTCTTATTGCCTGGGCTGCCGTTCAGTTCTGGGGCAGTGGGGTGGTAGTACAGAAAGATGACTGGATCGCGCAGTTCAGGCGGGTGCTTCGCTATGTGCAAACCGTGCGTCTGCGTTTGGTGATTTTTCTGGCGGCGCCGGCGCTGCTTGTCGCCGTTATTCTCTGGCTGCTGGGTCCCCTGTTATTCGGTCTGCCATTCTTTTTGCTGTCGGTGCTCATATTGTTGTACAGCTTGGGGCGTGGCGATTTCCAAACCCGGCTGCGTCTATATTTGAACAGTTGGCAGCGAGGGGACCTGGAGGGCGCTTACCTTCATGCCCAGCAGTTCAGCCCGGAGCTTTGTGACAGCGGCGCTGAAAATGCGGAAGAATTGCATAGCGCTGTGCGTAAGGCGGTCTTCTATCAGGGCTTCGAGCGCTGGTTTGCTGCGGTATTCTGGTTCTTCGCTCTCGGTCCCGCGGTCGCCTTGTTGTACCGTTTGCTTTTTATCGCCAGTCGTCACGACAGCTTCGATCAGGAAGAGAGGGATCAAGCGAAACTGTGGCTTTATTATGCCGAATGGATTCCAGTCCGCCTGCTGGGTTTCGCATTTGCGCTGGTGGGGGATTTTGATGGCAGTTTCAGAAAGTGGCGGGAGAGCCTGATGTCAGACTTGCCCGCTGAGGACTATCTGGATGCGTTGGGTTGTCTGTCGCTGCCATGCACAGCTCACACTGACGACGGGCAGTTTACACAGAACGCGGCGAAAGAATTGCAATGCGTTCAGCAAATGCTCTCGCGCAGTCTGCTTTGCTGGATTGCTGTCATGGCGCTGATGCAGTTGTTCTGATGCGCCTTGGCATTGACTTGGGTGGCACCAAAATAGAAGCCGTGCTGATGGATGCGCAAGGTGACTTACTGCATCGTGAGCGCGTCCCGACCCCGAGTCATTCCTACGAGGCCATTCTCGAGACCATCGGGCAGCTGGTATGTAAGCTGGAACGGGCGTTCGCTGTTTCTGCGAATATAGGGATTGGTACGCCGGGCAGCCTCTCTGCGGAAACGGGGCTGATGCGAAACAGTAACACCCTTTGCCTAAACGGCCGGCCGCTGCAGCGGGATCTTGAAAAGGTGTTGGGGCGTGAGCTGCGCCTTGCCAATGATGCCAACTGCTTTGCATTGTCAGAAGCAACAGATGGTGCGGCCGAAGGGGCTGAGTCGGTGTTTGGTGTCATCCTGGGGACAGGCGTTGGCGGCGGTTTGGTATTTCGCAACCAATTGCTTTCAGGGGTCAACGGGATTGCCGGGGAGTGGGGGCACAATCGCCTCAGTGAAACCGACGAGCAGCGCTTGTGTTATTGCGGCCGTCGCGACTGTATTGAAACTCATCTTTGCGGTGCGGGCCTGCTGCAAACCTATCGGCAATTCGGCGGCACGCTGACTTCCGTGCCTGAGCTGGTAGCGGCCGCTGAGCGGGGTGACGGGGTTTCTTGTCGCTCGCTGGAGCACTACTGTCACGACTTGGCCAGAGCGCTGGCGCAGGTTATCAATATCTGCGACCCCGAGGTCATTGTGCTCGGTGGCGGTCTATCGAATATCCCCTGCCTGTATCAGCGGGTGCCAGAGCTATGGATGCACTGGGTGTTCAGTGATCACTGTCGCACCCAGCTTCGAGCCAATCGTTTTGGAGATAGCAGCGGCGTGAGAGGCGCTGCGAGATTGTGGCCGTAACCCGGGCTTATTTGCGCTGATCCGCAGGCAGCCAAAGCACCTCTTCTCCATCTCCGCGCCTTGCCAGTAGCCGAGCCATCACAAACAGCAAGTCTGACAGCCGATTCAGATATTGCCGGGTGGTATCGTTCACCTCATTGTTGCGGCTCAGGGTTACCACCGCGCGCTCTGCTCGACGACAGATGGCGCGGGCGAGGTGACAATGCGCGGCGGCCTTGCTGCCGCCGGGCAGAATGAAATTCTTCAGTGGCGGCAGGTCGTCGTTCATGGTGTCTAGCGAGGCTTCCAGCTCGCCGATGCGCTCGGCACTCACCAAGGTGTAACCGGGTATGGAAAGTTCTCCACCGAGATCAAACAGGTCGTGCTGGATGCGCGACAACAGTCCGATGCTGTTGTCGCCAGATTCCAGCTCGGTAATTAACACCCCGATTTGAGAGTTCAGCTCGTCGACAGTGCCAATGGCTTCCATGCGCGCATGATCTTTGTCGATCCGCGACCCGTCGCCGAGCCCTGTGGTGCCGTCGTCGCCTGTGCGGGTGTAAATCTTGGATAAGCGGTGGCCCATATTTCCCTCTGCTTACTGCTGTCTTGTAGAATAGTGCGTCAAACGCGACGCCCCACGATTCTCGCGGAGTATACGTGACTTACACAGCGCGGGCAGCCGGCGGCATAAAATCATAAGGAGTCAGGGTGCTGGAACTGTATTTGGGTGGTGCGCGCTCCGGTAAGAGTCGTCTTGCCGAGGCCAGGGCTGTCGCCAGTGGTAAAACGCTGGTGTACATCGCGACGGCAACAGCCGGTGATTCGGAAATGGCTGAGCGAATCGCCCATCATCGCCAGCAGCGCGAAGGTGGTGGCTGGAAAACGATAGAGGCTCCCGAGCAACTTGCCGATGCGATAGCGGCCCATGCCAGCGACGGGTCCTGTGTGCTGGTGGACTGTCTCACGCTGTGGCTGAGCAACTGGCTGATGAAAGATGACGATGCGCTGTGGCAGCGCGTCAGGGCCGAGTTTTTATATGGCATACAGCGGGCGCCGGGGCAGCTTATTCTGGTCAGCAATGAAGTGGGACAAGGTGTCGTGCCAATGGGGGCATTATCGCGCCGTTTTGTGGATGAGGCCGGGCGGCTTCACCAGGAGCTGGCGGCAGTGTCCGAGAGAGTGGTGCTAGTAACGGCCGGGTTGGAGCAGGTGCTGAAAGCGCCTCATTAATCAATAAAAGGATGAATTGTGACAGAGTGGTATCTGGAGCCGGCGCGCGAGCCGGATGAGGCGCTGCGTGAGCAGGCGCAGGCGCGTCAGGACAATCTTACCAAGCCAAAAGGATCGCTGGGCCGCCTTGAAGATGTGGCGGTGCAGCTCTCGGCGTTGCAGGGAACATTGACGCCCCGCGTCGACAAGCCACTCATTGCGGTGTTTGCCGGTGACCACGGCGTCGCAGCCGAAGGCGTATCTGCCTACCCTCAGCTGGTAACGGCGGAGATGGTGCGCAACTTTGCCAACGGTGGCGCCGCCATCAGTGTATTGGCCAAGCAACTGAAGGCGCAGTTTTCGGTGGTCAATGTCGGCACCGTCTATGCAATCGAAGACTTGCCCAATGTAGTCGATCGTCGAGTGGGTGCCGGCACGCAGAATATGTGTGTGACGGAAGCAATGACTCGGGAGCAGTGCCTGGAAGCGTTTGATGTCGGGCGCGATACATTAGATGGCGCCGACGACATCAATATCTTCCTCGGGGGCGAGATGGGGATCGCTAACAGTACGTCTGCGGCGGCGCTCGCGGTGGCTCATACGCGCTTGTCGGCTACGGCCATGGTAGGGCGTGGTACCGGGATAAACGAGCAGGGCATGGCGAAAAAAGCGGCCGTCGTCACCCGCGCCATGTCACGCCATTTGCCGCATATGAAAGATGGTGTGGAAACTCTGCGCCGTATCGGCGGCTTTGAAATTTGCGCGTTAGTGGGTGCTTACATTCGCGCTGCACAGAATGGCGTTGCTGTTCTGGTCGATGGTTATATCTGTACCGCCGCAGCCATCTCTGCCGTGAAAGTGAACCCGAGTATTCGCCCCTGGCTGTTTTTCTCTCACTGTTCCGCTGAGCCGGGTCATAAACGTCTGCTCAATAAAATGGATGCAGAGCCTCTGCTCGAGCTCGATCTTCGACTGGGTGAGGGCAGCGGTGCTGCGGTGGCCCTGCCGGTCATGCAGACTGCCTGTCTGTTACAGAATGAAATGGCCAGCTTTGAGCAGGCTGGCGTCAGCCGCGGCAATGATTGATGAGCGTTCAGCGCAGTCGTATAGATTTACTTCGCCATGGCGCCTGTGAGGGCGGAGAAATTTTCCGTGGCAGTACCGATGTGGCACTCAGCGAGGAAGGTTGGGCGCAGATGAGTGGCAAGGTTGCCACCGTCGAGGATGCCCATTGGGACCGGATTATTTCCTCCCCGCTGCAGCGCTGCGCGAGGTTTGCAGAATCGCTGGCGGGGGAGAAGGGTGTTCCTCTGGCCATTGAAGACGCACTCAGAGAAATTCATTTCGGTGATTGGGAGGGGCTGCCTCACAGTGAGGCGCAGCAGCGAGACCCCGAAGTGTGGCGGCGTTTCTGGGAGTCGCCCGATGAGGCGAGTCCCCCGAATGGCGAGAATATGGCGGACTTCAGTCAGCGGGTTTGTCGAGCGCTGGACGAGATTGCCGAGCGCCATGCCGGTGAGTCGATATTACTGGTGGTGCACGGCGCGGTTATTCGCGTGATGATCTGCCACTGGCTGGGTATGCCGATGGGGGCGATGACTCGCCTGTCGGTTCCCTATGCGGGTTTTAGCCGCTTTCATGTTTACCGACAGCAAGGGCGCGAGCCCTGGGTGCAGCTGCACTTTCACGGCTGATGGCGATCATGGCTGTGGCGGCATGATCTCCGGTGGTGACATTGCCTGGCTGCCGCTGATCAGCCATTTTCCATCCCGTCTCACAAACTGGTACTTGGCGTGGTGACGCTGGCGCTCGCCGGCGGCAAATTTGCCGAAGCTGCTTTTGTACTGTTTGTACTCCATGTTGAAGGGCTGAAGCTTGCGCATGGAAATCACGGTGTCGAAGTCTTCGGGAAACACCAGTGTGACGTAGACTTCCGCTTCGGCAGCGTCGCCTTCTTCACTTTTCTGGATAATCTCCAGCTTCTCTGTCTCAAAGAGTCTTGGCTCGGTGAGCTCGCTGAGATTTTTCTTCAGCAGGTTCTCAACCGTGTAGTCGGTAAAGGCGACCGGCTTACTGCAGGCAGTCAGGAATACACTGAGGCAAAGCATAATTGCTGCACGGCAAGCGAAAGGCTTGGTGATATATCGCATCTTTAATTACTCGTTAGAAATAGAATTGTAATCTTTGTGTAGTAAATTATTGGCGTTGTGTGAGCTGCACGACGTCCCGCACCGAAGATCAATCACCACGAGTACACCCATGGATCGCCGACTTTTCCTGAAAGCCATTACGACCGCCAGCCTGAGCATCCCAATACTGACAGCCTGCGGAAGTGGGAGCAATAGCAGCAGCGGCGGTTCGCCTGATCCCGACAACGGCGGTGGGCAGGGGCAGCCCCTGAGTAGCGGTATTTCCTTTGAGCACGGGGTCGCCAGTGGTGATCCGCTGGATGACCGGGTGATTTTGTGGACGCGGGCCACGCCGCCAGCGGGCAGTTCGGCGTTGACCGTACTTTGTGAGATTGCGGAGGATGAGGATTTTGAGACGCTGGTGCTCTCAGAAACCCTCACAACCACAGCCGAGAGTGACTACACCATCAAGTTCGACGCCGCCGGTTTATTGGCTGATCGTCGTTACTGGTACCGTTTCCGCGGTGCCGACAGCGAATCACCAGTGGGCCGTGCCCGCACACTGCCGATGCGCGGCCAATATGCCGACCGTCTGCGTTTTGCCGTGTGTTCCTGCAGCAGCTACCCCCACGGCTATTTCTCTGTCTATCGAATGATCGCCAACCGCAGCGACCTCGATTTCGTGCTGCATCTCGGTGACTACATTTACGAGTACGCCCAGGATGGCTATGGCGATAACCCGAACCGTCTGCTTGATCCGCCGCATGAAATTGTCGCGCTGGATGACTACCGTCGTCGCTACGCCCTCTACCGCCGCGATACAGATTTGCAGGCCGTTCACGCCATGCATTCCTTTGTCACGATTTGGGATGACCACGAATCGACCAACGACTCCTACCGCGATGGCGCGGAAAACCACAATGAAGGTGAAGGCGATTGGTTTGAACGCAAGGCGGCGGCGATTAAAGCCTACTTTGAATGGTTGCCGATCCGGCCGCCCACAGCCACGCAGGACAGTATTTACCGGGCGTTCCACTTTGGAGACCTTGCCGATTTCACCATGCTCGATACCCGCCTTGAGGGACGTGAGCAGCAGTTGAGTAACCCCGTCGACCCGGCGCGCGCTGAGCAGCGTGATCTGCTGGGTGAGCCCCAGAAAACCTGGTTAAAGAATGAACTGGCCACCGGCACCGGTATCTGGAAATTTATCGGGCAGCAGGTCATGTTCGCTCAGTTGCAGATTCTCGAATTGCAGCGGCTGCTGCCTGGCGTACCCACCAATGAATTCAGTCCGCTGATTGCTATTAATATGGATCAGTGGGATGGCTATCCCAGCGAGCGTGAAGAGCTGCTCGATTTCATTGAAGAGCAGGGCATTCAAAACACCGTGATCCTGACCGGTGACATTCATACCAGCTGGGCGAATGAGGTATACAAGAGCAGCGCCATTTTGACCGGCGGTGTGCTGGATGATCCGCTAGCGGTTGAATTCGTGGCCCCCAGTGTTACGTCGCCGGGTTTTCCCGACGGTGCCGCGCAACTGGTGTCGTCGGTGTTGCCCCTGCTTAACCCGCATATGAAATATACGGATCTGGTCAACAAGGGATTTATTCTCGTCGATGTCACGCGGCAGCGTGCCCAGGCGGAGTATTACTACGCGGCGAGTATTGATGATCCGGAGCAATCCGGTGTGGAAATGGACAAGGTCAAAACCGTTGCGGTTCAGGTCGGCAGCAGTCGTCTGGTAGAAGACACGCCTGTGTCTCGGCCGCGTGTTTAAGTTTTGCCCCGGGAGAGACAAATGACAGCAAAACCGATTCTTACCTCTCTGTTACTGGCCGCTAGCTTGCTAGGCCTGTCAGCTTGTGGAGGTTCTTCTTCATCAGGCAGCAGTGGCAGCGATAGTGTCGATAATGGCGGTGACAACGGCGGGGATAATGGTGGCTCAACACCGCCGGATAACAATGTCGTTCGCTTTATTTTGATGGGCGACAGCGGCAGCGCCAGTAATGGCGCCTATGCAGTGGGTAAAGCCATGGCGGCGGTTTGCGAGGCTCGTGGTTGTGATCTGGTATTGGGGCTTGGCGACAATATCTATGAGTCTGGTGTGACGTCCGTAATGGACCCCCAGTTCGAAGAGAAATTTGAACTGCCATTCGAGCCCGTTGATCTGCCGTTCTATTTCGTCCTCGGCAACCACGACAACACCGGGTTTTTCGGTGGTGATGGTGCCGGGAATGCCACTGGTGAGTATCAGGTGGATTATCACTATCGGGACGCAGAACACCCCGACGCCCCTCGCGCTTCGCAACGCTGGAAAATGCCTGATCGCTACTACCGTTTCTCTGAGGGTGAGCAGGATAACGGCAAGCCGCTGGTGGAATTCTTTGGCATCGACTCCAGTCAGGTGGCGGGTGGTTTCCCGGACAGCGACGAAAACTATTCCTACAACAACTTCGGCCTGGCGCAGGCTGAATGGCTGAAATCGTCTATCGAGACCAGTCAGGCCAAATGGAAGTTTGTTTTTGCACACCACCCCTACGTATCCAATGGCAGCCACGGAAATGCCGGCAATTACGACGGCGTGCCGGGCTTCCTGTTGCCGGTGCTGGCCGGTGAGCGCTACAAGGCATTTTTGGAAGAAACGATGTGTGATCGCGCCGACTTCATGTTCGCCGGGCATGATCACGATCTCCAGTGGCTGATGAGTCAGCCGGACTGCGGTAAAACCGAGTTTATTCTATCCGGTGCCGCGAGTAAGACTCGCAGTCTGGAGGGGCGCAACAGTAATCCTGTCTTTTACGAAAAGGGCGACTCCTACGGTTTTGTGTGGGTGGAAGTGAAGGGCGATCAGTTTTATGGCGAGGTCTATGAAGTCGACCCCGACGACGGTGCGTTGGGTATCGGCTCGTTGACTGATCCGCAACCCGCGTTTATCCGCAGCACCTTGCAGCAGCCTGCCGAAGGGATTGCCAGCAGTGATGCCTTTACCAGCCCGTTGCAGGCTAACCCGGAATTCGATGTGTATGGCGAAGAGGGTAATCTCGACGAGGTACAAAGCACCTTTGCCGAGGGCTTCACGCAGCTGGCCGGTGCCGTTAATGACCCCACAATGGCGGCGTTGATCAATGCCATGGCGCAATCCAGTGTCGGCCTGATCGAAGTTCTGGATGCACTGTCTACCGGCGTGCAGAAGGCGGCTGAGGAGCAGAATCCCGACCTGCTGATGGCGGGTTCGGCCCGGGCCTCGCAGGCGTTGCTGTACTCATTGCAGCAACTGCAGGCTGTGGTCGACAGCAATGAATCCCTGCCGGCGCCGTTTGATCAGTTGGGCGGTATTCTTGACGAATTTCGTGCCAGTGTTCCCAGTGCCGATGATCAGGGCTCCGGGGAGGGCTCGGCCGATCTGCGCAGCTTGACGGATCCTGTTAAAGCGCTTGCCATGAATATTCAAGGGCTGGTCGATGCAATAGAGGAAGAAACAGGTGTTGTGCCCGTGGTTGGCGGTAGCTTTGCACTGCTGTCTGAGCTGCTGTTCGACGTGGGACGAACGCTGGATGCCGTGGGCAATGCGAGCACTGCCGAACTGGGACAGGTTTTGGTCTCACTGGTTGAAGATTTGCTGAACAATATTCTCGTCGGCATTATCCCCATTGAACAGTTCGCTCCGGCAGAGGTGACCAATGCTATTGGCCTGGGTCCCAAGTTCCTGAGCAGCGTCCTGCTGGCGGTAGTGCGCGAAGTGACCTTCGTCCTCGACAACACCTTGCTGGCTTTGTTGGCACCGCTGATCGGCGCGCTGGATGAGCTGTTGTTGACCCCGCTGTTTGACGGCCTGGCCAGTCTGGCAGATTTTGAATTTTAACTGCCCAGGGAGAGCAGCGTCTCCATGTCGAGATGCTGCTCAACACAATCTGCCAGTCGCTCCAGGTTGGCCTCGATAATGCCGTCGTAATCGACGGCCTCCAGGCTTGAGGCGCCAGCCCATTGCAGGATCAAGGCGCGGGCCTCATCGTCATCAAACAAGCCGTGTACATAGCTGCCCAGAACGTGTCCATCTGCTGAAATTGCGCCGTCGCAGTGCTCATTTACTTCTGCAAACGGGGTTTCCAGTGCGCGGCCCTGACTGATCCCCGCATGAATTTCGTAGCCGCGCAGCGAGGCCTGGCGCCCGTTCAGTCGGCAATGACCACTGACTTGACGCAGGGTTTTCTCGGCGGCGAGTGTGGTTTCCATATCCAGCCAAGCCAGTCCCTCGCTGCTGCCGGACGGTCCCTCTATGCCCAAGGGGTCGTGGATGAGCTTACCCAGCATTTGAAAGCCGCCGCAGATGCCCAGTACTTTACCGCCGTAGCGCAGGTGTCTGGTGAGTTGTTCTGCCCAGCCATTGTCGTGCAGCGCCTGGAGGTCAGCGCGCACGCTCTTGCTGCCGGGAAGAATGATCAGGTCGCAGGGGGGAAGTGGCTGACCCTTGCGCACAAATTGCAGGTCTACATCCGGTTGCAGCCGCAGCGCATCAAAATCGGTGTGATTGCTGGTGCGAGGCAGCACGGGTACCGCAATTCGCAGAGCGACTTTGCTCAATTGCTGGTCGGCATTGATGGCGTCTTCGGCTTCCAGATGAAGATCGTGCAGGTAGGGTAAAACGCCAATCACCGGCTTGCCGGTGTAATCCTCAAGCCAGTCCAGACCCGATTGCAGCAGGGCAATATCGCCCCGAAAGCGGTTAATGACGAAACCCTTTACCCGCGCTTTTTCCGTTTCCGACAACAGAGCGAGGGTGCCGACGAGGTGGGCAAACACGCCGCCGCGATCAATATCGGCAATCAGAATGACCGGGCAGTCGACGGCTTCGGCAAAGCCCATATTGGCAATATCGTTGTCGCGAAGATTGATCTCCGCCGGGCTGCCCGCGCCCTCAACTACAATGTGTGTGTACTGCTGTTGGAGGCGCGTGTGGGAGTCGAGTACTGCCTGCCGCGCTGTGCGTTTGTAGGCGTGGTAATCCGCCGCCTCCATGTTGCTCAGGGCCTTGCCATGAATGATGACCTGCGCGCCGGTATCGCTATTGGGCTTGAGTAAAACCGGGTTCATATCGCTGTGAGGAGGCAGCCCGCAGGCGCGGGCCTGTACCGCCTGAGCACGGCCAATCTCTCTGCCATCAGGGGTTGCCGCGCTGTTCAGGGCCATATTTTGCGGCTTGAACGGTGCCACGGCCAGGCCGCGCCGGGCCATCGCCCGACAAAGGGCGGCTACCAGTACACTCTTGCCTGCGTCGGAGGTGGTGCCCTGTACCATCAGCGTTTTGCTGCGCTCAGTCATGCCAGCCGTCCTCCATAATCAGGCTATCGAGTGGACGGCGGCTGTCCCAGTTTTCCTGCTCAAGCATGGGCTTGTCGTAGAATTCATGGACGGGTCCGAGGCACAACAGCGCAATTGGGTGGCTGTCCTCGGGCATTTTTAATAGCGGCTTGATTTCCTCGGGCTGGAAAAGTGAAACCCAGCCCATGCCCAGCCCTTCGGCCCGGGCGGCCAGCCACAGGTTCTGGATGGCACAGGCGGCGGAGGCCAAATCCATTTCCGGCAGCGTGCGGCGACCAAAAATATACCGCTCTCGATGATCGCAAAGTGCGACCACCAGCAGTTCAGCGCAATCGCGAATGCCCTCGACTTTCAGGCGCAGAAATTCCTGTTTGCGATCTCTCAGTGCCTCGGCCGAAGCGGTAATTTCCCGTTGAACGGCCTCGTACAAGGCATCGCGAAGCGCGGGTCTGCGAATGCGGATAAAGCGCCAGGGCTGCATAAAGCCGACGCTGGGGGCCTGGTGAGCGGCGGCGAGCAGGCGCCGCAGTGTCTCGGGCGCCACGTCGCCACCCGCGAAATGACGCATGTCTCGACGCGCGGCGATCACGCGGTAGATGGCGTCGATATCGGCGGGGCTGAATTCGCTGTTCATAATGGCTTGTTTGGTCGCTCGGTACGCGGCAGAAAAATCCGCTCGCCGCTGTCTTCGATGACTCGCAGAGGCTGGCGGTAGAGTCTCTCCAGCGCTTCGGTTTTCAACATGGTAGACGCCTCTCCCCAGCAGGCACTGCCGTCGGGATAAAGGAGCAGCAGGTGACTGCAATAGCGAGCGGCCAGGTTGATGTCGTGCAGGCAAAGTACCACGGCACAGCCATTATCAGCCTGCTCGCGAAGCAGCTGCATCACAGCGACTTGATGATGCAAGTCGAGGTGGTTGCCGGGTTCGTCTGCCAACCACAACTGCGCCTGTTGGCAGAGCGCGGTTGCGACAGCCAGCCGCTGTTTTTCTCCGCCCGACAGCGTACTGACCAGACGCTGCTCCATATTGCCCAGCTCCATTCTGTTCAATGCCTCGCGGGCAATACTCAGATCGTCGCTGGATTCCAGCTCCCAGGTGCTCAGAAAAGGGTGTCGACCGATCATGGCCGATTCCAGCACGGTGGAGGGAAAGCTGTCGCTGCGCTCCTGAAAAATCACCGCCAACTGCTGGGCGATCTGGCGGCGTCGCCAGCGATCCAGGGCCTTTCCGGCCAGCAGAATGTTCCCGCTTCGCGGCTTTCGCAGTCCGGCCAAGGTATGCAGCAGCGTCGTTTTACCCGCGCCATTGGGGCCGAGTATTCCCCAGATTTGGCCCTGCTGTATCGTCAGGTCCAGAGGATAAGCATCGTCGCGTCCGGGAACATCGATGACCAGTTGGCGAGTGCTGAGCAGACTAGAAGGCGTATCCATTATCGGCTCCGATACAGCAGGAACAGAAAGCTCGGTACGCCGAGCAAGGCGGTGATCACCCCGACCGGCAATTGCTCCGGAGCAATAATGGTTCTCGCCAGGGTATCTGCCAGCGTAAGCAGGGTGCCCCCGGCCAGGGCGCAGGCGGGCAGGATCAGGCGCTGATCATTGCCCAATACCAAGCGCAGTAGATGAGGCACCACCAGTCCGACAAAGCCGATGCTGCCCGCCGTGGTCACTGCCATGGCGGTCAGCAGGCTGGCGGCGATATAGATCCCCCACTCCAAGGGCTTCACCGCGACACCCAGCGCGGCAGCCTGAAGAGGGCCGCGAGCCAGCACATTAAGGCTGCGACCCAGAGGGATCAGCAGTAGCGATACGAGCGACAGCGCGATCAATGCCGGCCAGGGGCTGCGCGCGTAGGCGAGGTCGCCCATCAGCCAGAACAACATACCCGGAAGGTTTTCTGTCGGCGCAATGGCCAGCATAAAGGTGACCACGGCGCCCCAGCCAGCGGCAATGACGACCCCGGTCAACAGCAGGCGGGTCGGTGTCCAGCTGCCACTGCCGTGGGCCAGCGTAAACACGGTGACGGCGGAAACGATGGCGCCGACAAAAGCGGAACCCGACACCACCGCACTCCCCAGTCCGGCGAGCATCGCGCTCAGCGCGCCGACAGCGGCTCCCCCGGACAGGCCGAGAACATAGGGATCAGCCAGCGGGTTGCGCAGCAACACCTGCATTAACGCGCCGGCGACGGCCAGTAAGCCGCCCGTGGCAAACGCGGCGAGGCTGCGCGGCAGGCGTAACTCGAAAATCAGCGTTCGGTGCAGGGGTTCGCCATCGCCTAACAAGACCGCCAGCAACTGAGCGAGGTTAATGTGCAGGCTGCCGGTGGCAATGCTCAGCCCCATCGCGGCGCAGGCAAACAGGCCGAGCAGTAAGAGCGTCGGCATCAGTCGTGGAGCGGCGCGTTCAGCGCCGCGCACGGGCGGTCTCCAAGTGCTGACAAAGCAGGCGCGTGCCTTCCAGCAGGCGGGGAGTGGGTCGTTGCAGCGTTGATGGCGGCACAAAGAACAGGTTGTTCCGCTGTACTGCAATCAGACCGGAATAGGGCAGCCAGGCGTCGAGCCAGTCTCGATTTTCCTCGCCCATGCCTCCGGCTATGATGGCTTCAGGGTCGGCGGCCAACACGGCCTCATGGTCAATGCGCGCGGCCAGCCGGGGCAATGCGCCAAACACATTCACCCCGCCACACAGGCGCGTTGCTTCGCTGATCAGGTGTTCATCGTTTACGGTCATCAGCGGATTCTCCCATATCTGCTGGAAGACTCGCACGGGCTTGGCGTTGGAATAACGGTTGCGCAGCTCGTCGATCCCGTTCTCAAACTCGCTGGCGGCGGTCTCGGCGGTTGCTTCCGTCGCTGCGAGTTTCCCGAGACGCCGTAGCGTGCTGGCAACATCGGCAAATCCGCGCAGTTCACTGTAGTACACCGTCAGCCCCAGTGACTCCAGTTGGGCTAACTGTTCGACCGGGTTGCCGCTGTGCCAGCCAATCAATAAGTCGGGCTTCAGGCTGAGAATGGCTTCCAGGTCGAAGCGGTTGTAGCTGCCTACGCGAGGGAGTTTCTGAGCTGCGTCGGGATAATCGCTGAAGGTGACGGCGGCAATGAGATGATCGCCTGCACCCGCCGCATAGACCAGCTCCGTTGCCCCCGGTGACAGGGCAATAATCCGGCTGGCGGATTTCTCCAGGCAAAGGGTTTTGTCCCGGTCGTCCTGCACGCAAGTTGCGTCGGCATGGCCGAGCAGGGAAAAACAGCAGGCGACGATTGCCGCCAGTACAAACCGTGTCACCAGTCGACGCCCTTACGGGCTTTCACGCCGTCGCGGAAAGCGTGCTTTTTGTCGTCAATCATCGACACGGTATCTGCCAGTTCCTTGAGGGCTGGCGGTGCGCCACGGCCGGTAATGATCACACTCATTTCCGGCGGGCGCTGTTTGAGAGCGTCGTAGACTTCATCGGCATCGATATAGCCGTACTTGAGCATATAGGTCAGTTCATCCAGCAAAAGCAGATGCAGGCTTTCATCTTTTAAAAGTGCCTTTGTCTTTTGCCAGGCTTGTTGTGCCGCTTCGCGGTCCTGCGCCTTGCTTTGGGTTTCCCAGGTGAAGCCGGAGCCCATTACGATGAACGGGGTGTCGGGGCAGAATTGCTGGAGAAAATTCCGCTCTCCGCAGTCCCAGGTACCCTTGATGAACTGCACCACCGCTGCTTTATAGCCGTGACCAATACAGCGAATGACTGTGCCGAAACCCGAACTGGATTTACCTTTGCCGGGGCCGCTGAGTACGATCAGTACTCCGCGCTCTTCGGTTGCCTTGGCAACGCGGGCATCAATCAGTGCTTTTTTCTTGGCCATCCGCTCGCGGTGGCGCTGTTCTTCATCCGTCATTGTATGTGGGCTCCTGTTGGTGCTCAGGGATTATAGGTGATACTCAGCAGCGCCTCGCGTCCGACAGACTGGTAGTCGCCAAGACTTCCGCCACGCGCACTGATGTACTCCTTGTCGAGAGCGTTCTTCACGGCAAACTTCAGGCTGACATCCTCGCGCAGGCGATAGGAAATGCCAGCATCCAGCAGGCCATAGCCACTCAGTTCATCGTTGTTGGCGGCATCTTCATAGCGGCTTCCCACCAGTCTCAGGCTGGCATTGACGCCCCAGCGATCCCATTCGCGATCAACATTGATGTTGGCCTGGCGGTCGGGGCGGCGGCGCAGCTCCCTGCCGAGGTCGCGATCTTCGGTATCCAGCAGCGTGATATTCGCATCGATATGCCACAGGGCAATCACGGTGGAAACACTGGCCTCTACACCCTTGATGCGCGCAGAATTAATCTGATCCGGGCCAAAAGTGATTGGATTGTACGCGATCAGTTTTTCGACATCATTGGTGAAATAGTTCAAGCTCCAGCGTCCCCATGATTGCTGGCCGCGAATCTCGACTTCACGGTTTTTTGAGTGCTCGGGCTCAAGGTCGGGGTTGCCGTAGCCTGGGTAGTAAAGGTCATTGAACGTCGGGGCGTTAAAACCTTCGCCATACGACAAGACCATTTTTATCGACTCAGTCAGGTCGATGCCTGCTGCCGCATTGCGGGTGTTGTGGCTGCCGAACTGCTCATTGTTGTCGTGGCGCCAGCCCAGCACATAATCAATCAAGCCGTGGTCGGCCTGCCATTGCAGGTAACCCGCGCTGGCATCGCGTTCACCTTGATCATAATTCTGTGTGCTTTTCACTGTGTCGCTGAAGTATTCGCCGCCGAGGGTCAGGGTATAGGCTTTGCCCAGCGTGAAGTCGTTTTGAATACCGCCTTGCTTGCGGGTGGTTTTAAAAATGTCACCACGCGGAGCGGCAGGATCTACGTAGCGATACTCTGTTTCACTTTCATCCCCTGAGCGGCCTGCGCTGAGGGTGAGTTTCCAGTTATCGGTAAGCAGGAACTCGCCGCGCAGACTGCCGACGCTGACGGAGTTGTCACCATAGGGTGCGCACTCGACAGTATTCCAGGCGTTGTCATAGCAGTTCGCATCGTAGTCGTTTTCCGAATCACTCTGCTGATACATCGCATAGAGGCTTGCACGCTCGTTGATGCGATGAACCAGGCTGAAGTTTAGGGCTTGCTGTTCAAAGGCGTCGTCATCGCCATGGCGGCCCGCTGTGCTGGTGGTATTGTCGACACCATCGGTTTCGTCATGCAGCAGGCTCAAGCTGAACTGCGTATCGGCATTGCCGCCGTTCAGTGCCGCCAGTGCTTTCAGGGTGTTGTTCGACCCCGCGCTCAGCTGGACGAAGGGCTTCACGCCATCGGTATCATGAAACTTCTTGGTGATAATGTTGACCACGCCGCCAATGGCTTCGGAACCGTAAAGCACCGAGCGGGGGCCGCGCACAATTTCCACTCGCTCAATCAGCTCCGGGGGAAGGTTGGTCAATGCCGGGCTGCCGCTGGTAGCTGAGCTGACACGCACGCCGTCGACCAGCACTAGCGTGTGATTACTGTTGTTGCCGCGCAAGAACAGACTGGTGGCAGAGCCGCGACCACCATTGCGCAGCATGCTGACACCCGTTGCGCGGGACAGCAGTTCCTGCAGGTCTAGCGGTGCGATGCGTTCAATGTCAGCGCGCTCGAAGACACTGACCGGCGCCAATACTTCGGCCAGGCTTTGCTCAATCCGAGTGGCGGTGACAACCGTGGTTTCCATTTCCGGTGAGCCGGCATGGGCGAGACTAATAAACAGCGGCAGGCAGCCGCCAATAGCGAGTTTTGCGAGTTTCATGATAAACCTCAAAGCTTGTGAACGTCAGCAATGAGGGAGGGATAGAGGTGATATACGAATATATGACCACTGATGAAGCCCTCCGCTACATCGGGTAAACAACTGATCAGGCCGGTTCCGGGCTCTCACCATGGGGTGATTACCGTTGCGGGGGCAGCGTCGGTCTTGTCGAGGTCGACTCACCGAACTTCCCGTTTAACCCTTGAGCGTGACACGCTTCAGGGCACCTGTTTCAGGCGGCGCAACTGTATGCCGGGCGACAAGGCTTGTCAAATTGCGATGGCCGACGCCTGTTGACCCAAGCCTTGTGGTTGAGGGAGTACTAGTTGAAATATAACCATAGCGGCTGGGCATCGCTGCCGAAACTGCCGAGGTACTGTCGCTCGACAAATTTGCCGTTGGTGTCGCGCAGAGGATCTGTTTCAAGCTCTGTATAAAGGGGGAAGGGCGTGTTGGCGTGCAGTGCTGCTTCGCCGAGATGGATGGCGGCTTCATACTGGCGGTGGCCGCTGTGCATTGACGAGCTACCTTGGGCGTATTGATAGAGTCCCCAGTCGCTGATGGCGTATTTTTTCCAGCGCTCCTTGTCGTTGCTGGGTGGTTCGCCCTGCCAGTGAAAGCGAGTTTGTCGAATGGTGGTTATCCCGGGGCCACGGCCGATATGAATCCTCTCGTTGACCAGTGTGTCGAACAGGCCCATATGGAGATACACGCGCAGTTGGTCATAGCCGCTGGCCGTCCGTTCAGCGGTGGCGTCGCAGGCGATAAATAACCAGTCGCCGACAACCTTGGCATACAGTGTGGTTTGGCTGCCGTCATCGCTAGTCAGGCGAAGCGCGTCGCGCCATACATCCGCTTCCAGAATGCCGTCGATGACGGGGGCGTCGGTACCGCGAGGGATTGAGAGGGTGCTCGTGCCCTCTGGCGGTGTCCTTGTGGCGGCCTGTTGGCTTCGGGCCGTTTTAATTTTGCGCTCCAGCAGGCTGTCGTCATACTGGCGGCTTGCCGAGCTGCCTTTGCGCCGGATGTAATGGCGGTCGGCAATTTTGTCGAGATACAGCGATTCAAAGTGCTCGCCGTCAGCGAGCGTTGCGGAAAAGCTGCCGGTGTCGATCTTGCCCGACAGCTTCAAGCGTTTGTGCTTGGCATGTGCGGAGGTGGTCTCAAGCGCATTGGTAACGGCGGTGCTGTCTCGCTGCGACGATGGCGTGTCGCGAAGAAAAAAGTAGTAAATCACACCGGCGAAAATCACGGCATCGACCAACATAAACAAGGCGAATGCTTTGACATTGATGACCGACTTGCGGATGTCCTTCGATTCAGGTGGTGCCGTGTGTTTAAACAGCCAGGGCTTTTGCTCGCGCAATTCATTGCTGATGCGATCAATGGCGGTCTTTGCCTCGGCCAGGTCACAGTGCGTGGCCTCGCGGTATTGTTTGATCGCCTCAATCTGTTGGCCCGCCGCAATGGCTTTTTCTATGTTGTACGCTTGCAGAGCTGTCAGCGTCATGTCTGGGACCAGCATGGCGGCCCGCAGCATCGCAGGCAGGTTTGATTTGCTGTTCACCGTATTAAAACGGCGCTGCAGCGCGCATGGCAAGCGGATTTACGACAGTGCGCGAACCTGTTCCAGAAGCTGTTGGTTGGCGTCCAGTGTCAGGCCCACGTCTGACGCATAGCGGCAAAGGTAGCCGGTAATATAGTCAATTTCGCTGGGGCGCCCATTTTCAATATCCTGCAGCATGGACGAGCGATTCAGCGCTGTTCCTCTGACGACGGCGAGCACTTGCTCACGCAGCCCGTCGAAGCGCGCGGGCTGGCCCATGTATTCGCCCAGTTCGAGGATTTCGTCGATAACCTGGTGTAATTGCTGGAGTGCCAGCGGGTTGTCCAGTAGCTCGCCGTTACGACAGCGATAAAGCGCGGTAAGGGGGTTGATCGCGCAGTTGACCGCCAGCTTGCGCCAGAGTGCGGCGTCAATGTCTTCGGTCGCGCTGACATCCAGTGGCCCGACACTGAGACTGTTGGCGAGCACATCGGCATTCGGCCCGCCGCCCAGTAAGGTCTGGCCGCGACCGGCGTGAACCACTTGGAAGGGGGCCGGGCGATAGGCGCCTTCGGTGGTCACTGCTTGGTAGCAATGCAGATCGGGTCGCCTTTGCAGCAATTCTTCGCGCACGCCAAGGCCATTTTGCAATAGCACCACGGTTGCGCCTCTGCTGAGACGATGGTCGATTCGGCTCAGTGCTTTAAGACTGTCCGGGGCTTTGGTGGTCAGCAACAAGTGGTCGATGGGGGCGCCGTCTTCCTCGCAGGACTGCGCTGGCAGCGGCAGCAGTTCGGCGCTGCCGCCGAGGGTAGCGAGAATACCCCGCGCCCGCCGATAGTCTTCCAGTCGGGCGTTATCGCGCAGCAATAAAGCGGCGCTGCGGCCTTGTTTGAAGGCATAAGAAGCCCACAGCGTGCCGATAGCACCTGCACCGAGAATAGACCAGTGAAGCTCGTGTGTATGCATGGGCGCAGCTTACGGGATAGGCCTGCGCTGCGGCAATGTCCGATGCTGTTGACTTGCGTCGGTGCTTGCTACACTTGGCCCGCCAGAATTGTTAAGGAACGACCCGATGCCCTCATTTGATATTGTTTCTGAAGTGGATTTGCACACGTTTACCAATGCTTTGGATCAGTCTAACCGTGTGATCGAAACGCGCTTTGACTTCAAGGGCGTCGATGCCAAGTTCGAACGAGATGGCCTCAATGCCGTCATCTACGCAGATGCCGAGTTTCAGCTGACTCAGATGGAAGACATGCTGCGCAGCAATCTGATCAAGAACAAAATCGATCCCAAGGCCATGGAGCTCGACAAGGTGGAAACCTCTGGCAAGCAGGTGAAGCAGCGCATCACCATGAAAACCGGGCTGGAAGGTGATCTGGCGAGAAAAATCGTCAAGCTGATTAAAGACACCAAGATCAAAGTACAAACGCAGATTCAGGGCGATCAAGTACGGGTGACCGGCAAAAAGCGTGATGACCTTCAGCAGGTCATGGCTATGCTCCGTGAGGCGGATCTTGAACAGCCACTACAGTTTAATAACTTCCGTGATTAAGGCCTTACTGTTGTCTTTGTTCCTTTACACGGAGGTCGTCGGATGAGCGATGCCGACACGCCACTGGCAGAACAGCTCTGGCATAAAGCGATTTTCACCCGGCAGATGTTTATCTGTGTATTGACGGGAATCGCCTCGGGGCTACCACTCTATTTCCTTATTCAGTTGGTGCCTGCCTGGCTGCGCAGTGAGGGCGTCGGGCTGACGGAAATCGGTCTGTTTGCTCTGGTGGGCTTTCCCTACAACTGGAAGTTTATCTGGGCGCCGTTAATGGACCGCTACGTGCCGCCTTTTCTGGGGCGTCGCCGTGGCTGGATGCTGATTACTCAAATCGCACTGATGCTGTCGATGGCGGCACTGGGATTTATTGATCCCAAAGTGTCAGTGGGCTTGGTGGCCTATGTGGCGGCGGGCGTGGCGTTTTTCAGCGCCAGTCAGGATGTGGTGCTGGATGCCTATCGTCGCGAATTGTTGAAAGATGAAGAACTTGGCCTGGGCAATGCCATACACGTGCAGGCCTACCGACTGGCTGGCTTGGTGCCCGGTTCGCTGGGCGTCATCATGGGCGATTACCTGCCCTGGAGCACTGTGTTTATGGTGATGGCCGGCTTTATGGCAATCGGGGTTGCCATGACGCTGTGGGTCAGCGAGGCCTCTGATGCCAGTGTTGCGCCGCTCACTTTACGGGCGGCCGTCGTTGAGCCGTTCCGGGAGTTTGTATTGCGTCGCGGCTTGGGCAGTGCCCTGTTGCTGCTGTCGTTCCTGTTTCTGTACAAACTCGGCGACAACATGGCCACGGCGCTGTCATCGCCATTCTATCTGGATATTGGTTTCAGCCTGACCGAGATTGGCACCATCGCCAAAACCGCCTCACTGACGGCGGCAATCATTGGCGGTCTGGTTGGCGGTGTCATCATGATTCGCCTGGGCATTAACCGGGCACTGTGGGTGTTCGGCTTTGTCCAAGTCGCCAGTATTTTGGGCTTTGCTGCATTGGCGGAAATCGGCCCCAACCGGCTGGCGCTGACGCTGGTGATTGTTTTTGAATACCTCGGCGTTGGCTTGGGCACCGCGGCCTTTACCGCCTTTATTGCCCGGGCAACAACGCCGGCCTATGCCGCCACGCAGTTCGCCCTGTTTACCGCACTTGCCGCATTGCCGCGCACCTTTGCCAACGCCACCACCGGCTGGATTGTCGAGGCGATTGGCTGGACCAATTTCTACCTCTTCTGCACCGCGTTGGCGGTTCCGGGCATGTTGATGTTGTTTAAAGTGGCGCCGTGGTCTGAGCCCAGCGATGCTCAGTCTTCGTGAAGGGGCCAGCGACGCTGCCGCCAGTAGAGTTTGCCGGTGGTATCGGCGCTGCCTTCTTCTAACAGGCGCTGAAGTTGCCGCTGGTATTGATCGCTACCCACTGGGAAACTGATTCGGCCCTGCGCATTGACGACCCGGTGCCAAGGCAGAGCCGTGTCCTCGGGTAACTGTGACAGCTGCCTGCCCACCCAGCGTGCCCGACCGGGCAGCCCGGCTTGCCGGGCGAGTTCGCCATAGCTGCACAGCCTGCCATGAGGAATGCGGCTGAGCGCCAGTCTCAGTTGCTGGCGCGCCCGGTCACTGAGGTCACTCGTCGAGATTGCGGATGCGCTCCCAGTAATCTTCATAGAAGAAGTCCACCTTGCCGGTTTCGAGGGAGTACTCGGCACCTACAACCATCAACTTGCCTTCGCTGATCAGGCTTTCAAGGGTCGATGAGCCGCTGGAAAGGTGTTCAACAGAGCTGCGGACATTCGCGCGTACTGCTTGCTCCACCAGCTTGTCATGGTCGTGTTTCAACTCCGTGGCCAGCAGGCTCTCTACCGCCGGGCGAACACGTTTAACGATCGAATGAAGGTTGGACGTCGGGATTTTTGAGTTGCCGGTCAGGGCATTGACGGTGGCGTTGATTGCGCCGCATTTTGAGTGGCCCAGCACCACGACCAGTGGCGTGCCGAAGCTCAGCGCGGCAAACTCAACGCTGCCGATGCCAGACGGTGCAACGATATTTCCTGCCACGCGGATAACAAATAAGTCGCCCAGGCCCTGATCGAATACCAGTTCGGCGGGAACGCGTGCATCGGAACAACCCAAAATAATCGCGAAAGGGCTCTGTTCGGCCACCAGCTCAGGGCGGTTGACCATGCAGGTATCTTCATTGGCGCTGAGTTTTTCAACGAAACGCGCATTGCCCTCTTTGAGCCGCGCTAAAGCTTGCTGTGCAGTGATCATGTCTTACCTTCAGTGTTTTGATGATTGTTGTTGTAAGTGTTCTGCGCGGACCGGCTTAGAGCCAGTCACTGATCAATACGCCGATGCCGACGCTTTGCAGCGAATTATTATATTCGATCAGGCTCTCGCCGTAGCCATTAAAATACTTCACATAGGCTTTGATTTTTGAACTGATCGGGAAGCTCCAGCCCAGTTCTATTGCGCCTCGACTGTCGCTGCGCAGATTGTTACGGACCATAATACTCAGGGTGCGGTCGTGCCACTGATAGAAGCCCATCCACTCGAAATGACCCATATAGTGCTCGATGTCCGGGTTGTCATCGTCCTCGCGGTCTTCGGGAATGCGATACCACGGCCGAAACGACATGGCGAAGCGGTCCTTTTCGAACAGGAAGTTCAGCATGACACGGTTCCAGCTGCGCGATAGCGGCTCGCTGCGACCGTTTGACTGGTGGTTGAAAATCAGCTGATTGCCGACATTGCGAAAGCCCAGCCACTCCCAGTCATTGGTATAACTCAGAATCAGTTCAGGCTCGTGATTGGTCTCTCTGAACGGTGCGGAATATTCTTTGTTGTAGGCCTGCCAGAAGGAGCGGCCAGTGTAGGCTCCGCTCAGCGTGCCGTCGCCGAGAATGCCCCGGGCGATATGAACTTTCACACTGAGTTGGAATTCTACCTCGGTATTGTCGACGCCCTCTTTATCCACGCCGAGACTGTCACTGAAGTCGCTGGTGTCGTCGCGCCATGAGATCGGCAGCAGATAGTTGATGCGGTGAGGGGTGAGAACAAAGGGGTTCTCACTGGCGACATCTTCAAGCGCTTTGCGCTCGTTGATGACGCCACTTTGATTGCTGCGCAGCTCCTGCTCTGCGCTTTCTACCGGATCAATCTGTTGGCGGCAGCGTTCGCGCAGGTCACCGATAGAGGTGTCGTTGGCGGCATCCTGGCTCAACAGGGCCAGACACTGTCGCATGGACACGATTTGCTCCTGCGTTTCCTGTACTTTGTCCTGAGCCAGGGCTGGCGCGCACAGCAGGCCGCCGAGCAGGAGTGAGCATATAATTTGGGCGTGCAGTTGGCGCATGGCTTGTCGCTAGTCGTTGAGTCTGAAGAGCTGACATAATAGGGCGACAAGCGGCGATGCACTAGGGGTGAAGTCTCCGAATGTGGCTGTGTTGCCGGGATGAGAATTTGGCGCCGCCGGGGCACCTTTGCAGGAAAAACGGGTCTGCGTAAGCATGAGAATACTGTTTGTTGTTTTTATTTTGGCGCCGATTCTGGAAATGTGGCTGCTGATTGAAGTGGGCAGTGCCATTGGCGCGCTGCCAACCATCGCCTGCGTGGTGTTAACGGCCATGGCGGGCGCCGCACTGCTCCGCCAGCAAGGCGTATCGACGCTGCTCCGCGCGCGTCAGCGCATGGATCACGGTGAAGTGCCTGCCCGGGAAATGTTGGAGGGGATGTTGCTGGCCATCGGTGGTGTACTGCTGCTGACGCCCGGTTTTATCACTGACGCATTGGGTCTAGTTTTCCTGCTGAGACCGTTGCGCGGGGCGCTGATTGATGCGCTGCTGCGTCGCGGTCTGGTGCAAGTAAATACCGCCGGTTTCGGCAGCTACGGAGCGGGTCGCAGCGCTCAGCGTGAAGATTCTGCGTCAAATGTCACTATTGAAGGCGAATACCGCAAAGAAGAGTAAAAAAAATCGCCCCCCGCTCTTGAAAAGTATTTTATAGCCCCCAACTCCCTGAACAGCCCGCGGGCACTGGCCTCGCGGGAAATCTGATGAGTCCCGATCTGCGTGAGAGGGAAGTCGTCATGCGGCGTAAGCCGTGTTGCGGCACCGGAAGACCGGTGAAATAACAACATGTATTCATTGATTTAATGGAGATCGAGCAAGATGAAAATTCGTCCCCTATACGACCGCGTAGTGGTTCGTCGTAGCGAAGAGGAGCAGACCAGCGCCGGTGGTATCGTGTTGCCCGGTTCTGCGAAAGAGAAGCCGAACCAGGGTGAAGTGCTGGCTGTGGGCGAAGGCAAACTGCTGGAAAACGGTGAGCTGCGTCCCGTCGGCGTCAACGTCGGCGATCGCGTGATCTTCGGTCAGTACTCCGGCAATACCGTGAAGGTAGATGGCGAAGAGCTGATCATTCTTGGTGAGTCTGAGATTTTCGGCATCATTGAAGCCTAATTCTCAAAACCATAATTGAATCAACGAATTAGTGAATTAAAGGTAAGACGATCATGGCTAAAGACGTAGTATTTGGCAACGAAGCTCGCCAGCGCATGGTGGCTGGTGTCAACACCCTGGCAAACGCCGTTAAAGTAACGTTGGGCCCCAAAGGCCGCAATGTGGTTCTGGATAAGTCTTTCGGTGCGCCGACCGTGACCAAAGACGGTGTATCTGTGGCGAAAGAAATCGAGCTGGAAGACAAGCTGGAGAACATGGGCGCCCAGATGGTGAAGGAAGTGGCTTCCAAAGCCTCTGACGACGCGGGTGACGGTACCACTACCGCAACCGTTCTGGCACAAGCTATCGTTAACGAGGGTTTGAAAGCCGTTGCTGCTGGCATGAACCCGATGGACCTGAAGCGCGGTATCGACAAAGCGATTGCTGCCGCCGTAGAGCAGGTCAAAGCCCTGTCTATCCCCTGTTCCGACAGCAAAGCGATTGCTCAGGTCGGTACTATTTCTGCCAACAGCGATAGCCACGTTGGTGAGATCATCGCAGAAGCGATGGAAAAAGTGGGTAAAGAAGGCGTTATCACCGTTGAAGAAGGCCAAGGCCTGGAAAACGCGCTGGAAGTGGTTGAAGGCATGCAGTTCGACCGCGGCTACCTGTCTCCTTACTTCATCAACAACTCTGAAAACATGAGTGTTGAGCACGACAGCCCCTTTATCCTGCTGGTCGACAAGAAAATCTCCAACATCCGCGAGCTGCTGCCGCTGCTGGAGCAAGTGGCCAAGTCCAGCCGTCCGCTGGTTATTATCGCTGAAGATGTTGAAGGCGAAGCGCTGGCGACACTGGTGGTTAACACGATGCGCGGCATCGTGAAAGTGGCTGCCTGTAAAGCGCCTGGTTTCGGCGATCGCCGCAAAGCCATGCTGCAGGACATCGCTGTTCTGACCGGCGGTACGGTTATTTCTGAAGAAGTGGGCCTGGATCTGGAGCAAGCGACTCTGGAGCACCTGGGTACTGCCAAGCGCGTCACCATGGACAAAGAAAACACGGTGATTGTTGACGGTGCGGGCGACAGCGCGGCCATTCAGGCGCGTGTTGGTGAAATCCGCACTCAGATCGAAAACACCAGCTCTGACTACGACCGTGAAAAACTGCAAGAGCGCGTAGCCAAGCTGGCTGGCGGTGTTGCTGTGATCAAGGTTGGCGCGGCCACCGAAATCGAAATGAAAGAGAAGAAAGCCCGCGTTGAAGACGCGCTCCACGCTACTCGTGCTGCGGTTGAAGAAGGTGTGGTACCTGGCGGTGGTGTTGCGCTGGTTCGCGCTATCTCTCAGCTGGGTGAAGTGGCTGGCGACAACCAAGATCAGCAGGCCGGTATCAAAGCGGCACTGCGTGCGATGGAAGCGCCTCTGCGTCAGATCGTGAGTAACGCTGGCGACGAAGCCTCTGTCGTGCTGGACAAAGTCCGCAGTGGCGAAGGCAACTTCGGCTACAACGCAGGTAACGGCACCTACGGTGACATGATGGAAATGGGTATCCTCGATCCCGCCAAAGTGACCCGTACTGCTCTGCAGGCTGCTGGCTCTGTTGCCGGCCTGATCATCACCACCGAGTGCATGATCGCCGACGCACCGAAAGACGATGCCCCGGCAATGCCTGATATGGGCGGCATGGGTGGTATGGGCGGCATGGGCGGCATGATGTAAGCCTCCGCGCTCTACCGAAAAGCCCCGCAATGCGGGGCTTTTTTTTGCCCGCGAGAAAGGTTCAAGACGCTCGCGAAAGGCAGGAGGTCGGAAATGGCGGCTTGTCGAAAATCCGTTTTAATGTTGTAGTAGTAAACATATTAAATAAATGTGACATAGCGATGGCTTCGGCGATCGCCAATAACAATAAACGGTGGTTCCCATGTCTATTCAACTGCGTCTTGGCATGCTGTGCGTGCTTTTGGCTCTGCTGCAGGCCTGCGGTGGTTCAAGCTCATCCTCCAGTGGTGGCTCGACACCCGAAGCCATAGATACCGACAGTGACGGTATTCTTGATGCGGATGATAACTGCCCGGCGGTGGCTAACCCGAATCAGCAGGATACCGACGATGACGGCGCGGGCGATGCCTGCGACGCGGACGACGCCCGAGACAGTGATGAAGATGGCATTGTGAACAGCAATGACCTCTGCGCGGCGACGCCTGCGGGGGCAGCGGTCGATGATCGAGGCTGTGCCGATACGCAAGTCAATGCCAGTTGCGGCGACAGCTTCGCCACGCAGTCGGCGGGTCGCCACTATCCGGTAACGCTGCAATCGGCCAGTGGTGAAACCATCAGTTTTGAAGTGTTTGAGCCCGCCACCCTGCGTTGCGGTGCCCGCTCGCTGGGGGCACACCCTCTGGTATTGCAGGGGCACGGCTTTGGGGGAAGTCGAGTCAGCGATCCGGCGTCTGGAGACTACGCGTCTACCGGTATTGAGACGCTGGTAAACGCCGACTATGCGGTAATCAGTATCGACTTGCGCGGCTTTGGTCAGAGCAGCGGCACCGTGCGGGTGATGGACCCGGATTTTGAGGGGCTGGATCTCGTACAGATTGTCGACTGGGCAGAGCAAAATCTGGATTACCTGGCCTGGCGTGACAACGCCAGTGGGGACTACGTCGGTCGGCCTGACAGTGCGGAGAGTACAGCAGACGGCGTGAACCTGTTGTTGGGCTCCATTGGCTCCAGTTATGGCGGTGGTTATCAGATGCTGCTGCATGCTGTGGACGAAAAGCAGCGACTGGACGCGATGGTGCCTGACATCACCTGGCATCACCTGCCCTACAGCCTCAACCCCGGCGATGCCATCAAGGCGACCTGGAGCCTGCTGCTCGTTGCCGGTGGCGAAGCGGGCAGCTACGGCCCCGGACTGGAGGGGCAGGATTCGCCCTTTTCTCGTGGCCTCGACCCCTATGTAAAAGAAACGCTGCTGCGGGGAATCACACTGAATGAATTCCCCCGCGACGCGATTGACTGGTTTGCTTACCACAGCCCGAGTTACTGGTGCGGGCTGAACAGTCAGCCCACCATGCCCTACAGCGTTGCGGAAAGTGAGTTGAATAATAATCTGACCGGACAGATTGAAGTGGCGCCGCCCGGCAGCAATACCTACACCGGCCAGCCGGGTGTCGATGTGCTGATTACGCAGGGCATTCGCGACACGCTGTTTAATTTTAATGATGCCTGGTGGAACTACCAGTGCCTGAGTCAGCGCGCCGAGAGCAACGGCGCCGAGGTGCGATTGCTGACCCACGAGAGCGGTCACATTATCTCTGGATTCATTGGTGAGACGCCGGAGCCGCTTTACTTCCAAGCGCCCGGCGGTAATTTTGCCTGTGGCAGTCTGTCCCAGCGCGATGCGCAGTTTGCCTGGCTGCAGGAAAAGCTGCGTGGCGTCGATTCGGCGGGTTTGTTGGGCGAGGGCCTCTGCCTGTCGCTGGCCGATGACGACGCTGTCTACATCGACGACGGGGATTTCAAAGCGCGGCGGGCAAACGGTGTGCAGCCCGCATTCTACGGCGTTGCGGACGTCGCGGTGGACAATGTCCCCAACGGCGTGGAGGCGCAGGTAGCGCATCTTCTGGGCCAGGCGGCGCAGATTGTGCCGCTGTTGACGGTGGACGATGAGCAAGGCGTGATTCTGGCAGGAATTCCCCAGTTGGATATCACCTTGAGTACGCCCCAGATGCTTAACGATGAAATATGTACCATGGGGACGATTCCCACGCTGCGCCTTGGCTGCGACGCCATTATGTTAGTGGGGCTTGCTGTACAGCGCGATGGCGGCGACTGGGCGTTGATTGACGATCAGATGATGCCGGTACGCGGGCTGGGTGAGCATGTCGATATCGATATGGTGGGGATTGCCGAGCGGCTGTTACCCGGCGATACCTTGGGCTTTTGGGTGAGCGGCTATCACCCGCAGTACATCGAGTCCTTCTCGCGGGATGTGACAATTCCGCTGGTTAATGTCTCGGCCGACCTGCGCCTGCCGCTGTATGCGGTCGACAGTGCGGGCCAGCCTGATCCGCAGATGGCATTGACCACCGCGGTCAGTGAACTCAGCGAAAACTGAGGTCGGGCGACATGGCATGTCGCCCCGTTCAGGCCGTATACTTCGTCCTTCAGAGCCCGCACCGCGGGCTTTTACCGTTAAGGGCGGAGTGAAATACATTGGAGTTGTCATCTGTTGTGCCTTGGGGGCGCTCGTTCGAGGAATATCGGGCGATGTTTTCCCTCAGTGACGAAGATTTAGAGCGGATAATTTTGGGCTGTGGCGATGGCCCTGCCAGTTTTAATGCCGAGTTGACCGCGCTGGGAGGCCGGGTACTGTCGGTTGACCCGATGTACTGCTTCAGCGTCGAGGAGATCCAACAGCGTATTCGCCGTGTCTATCCCGGTATGCTCAGTCAGCTCGCCCGGCAGCGCGACGAGTATCTTTGGCGGCATTTCCGCGACCCCAGCCACGTCGGGTCGGTGCGCATGTCAGCGATGAACCGATTTCTGGAGGACTACCCCAAAGGGCTGGCTGACGGTCGCTATATTGAGGCCAGCCTGCCGGAATTACCCTGCCTGGATCGGGAGTACGATCTGGCTTTGTGCTCGCATCTGTTGTTCCTGTATAGCGAACAGATCAGTCTGGCGTCGCATATCGCTGCCATTAAAGAACTTTGCCGGGTTGCCCGGGAAGTGCGGATTTATCCGCTGGTCGACTTGGAAGGTAGGCCCTCCAGTCATTTGCCAGGGGTGATTCGCGAGCTGGCGGCCTGCGGCTACGAGCTGGGTATGGAAAAGGTCGACTACCAATTCCAGAAGGGCGCCACCGATATGCTGTGGATTCAATCTGTAGGAGAAAACCTTGAACTTGACGTGTGAGTTGCCCGCCGGCGTCAGTCTGAGCGACAGTCGGAACGAGTATGCAAGCGAGTCATCCATACCGTTGATACGTGTTGAAACTCCCTTGTGCCGCGCCGTACTCGCCTTGCAGGGGGCGCAGTTGCTGTCCTTTGTGCCTGAGAGCGGGCGCGATTGGCTGTGGTTGAGCCCACAGGCTGAATTTGCGCCGGGCAAGGCGGTTCGCGGCGGCATTCCACTCTGTTTGCCTTGGTTTGGCGTGAATCGCCGTCGGCCCGAGCTTCCCAAACACGGTTGGCTGCGCCAGCGTGACTGGCAGTTGCAGGCGGCGAGCTGCGATGCAGAGGGTGTGGTGACCCTGCAGCTGGCAACCGCATCATTGCCCTCCGAACTGCCCGATTTTCCCTGGGTGTATGAGGTCGAGGTGGAATACCGCCTTGGCCGTGAGATTGAGCTTGAGCTGCGGGTTCGCAATTGCAGTAACACCGTTATGCCACTGAGTTTTGCCGCGCATAGTTATTTTTCGGCAATCATAGAGCAAGCACAGGTCTTCGGCTTGGGAAGTGGTCGTTTTCTCGACAATACCGATAGCCTGCTTGCCAAGCAGCAGGTCGAACCGCAGACATTTTTTGGCGAGGTGGATCGTGTTTTTGAGGGCGCTGGCGGCCGTCAGCGACTGTTAACCGGATCGCAGACCCTGGATATCAGCGGTGAGGGTTGCGATACCCTGGTCATCTGGAACCCCGGAGAGCGTCTGGCCGCTGACATGAAGGATGTCGGTGGGGGCTATCGAGACTACGTCTGCGTGGAGCGCGGTATGGCTTTTGCCGATGAGCTTGCATTAGCGCCGGGCGACGACTGCGTTGCGCGGATGGTGATCTCGCCAGCTACGTAGTTATACCTATTCAGTTTCAGTTAATAAGATTCACGTAAGCTTTCTCTCGTCAGTAAAGAGTAAACAGGCCAGCGAAACGACTGGCCAGCATTCGAGATGAGGAGAGACCATGCGTATTCAGACGATGTTGATTGCAGTGTTGGCGCTGTTCATGGCCGCCTGCAGCAGTACAACCACCTATCAGCCTGCGGAGAAGCGGGGCGGTTACGGCTACACCGAAACTGAATTGGGCAAGGATCGCTACCGAGTCACGTTTACCGGTAATACGGTTACCGACAAAGAGACGGTGAATGACTATGCGCTGCTGCGCGCAGCGGAATTAACCCTTCAGCAGGGTTACGACTGGTTCCAGCTGGTCAACCGTGATACCGAAAGTAAGAGTCGCACCAGCAGCAGTATTTCCGGTGTGAACGACTTTGGCGGTGGTACGGCCGTTTATCAGCGTTGCGGGCTGTTGAGCTGCGACACGGTGGTGGCGCAAACGCCCGGACGCCTCAGTGGTGGCTACGCAACGTCCACCACGCGTACGTCCTATCAGGCATCGCTGGAAATCAAAATGGGCAAAGACCCCATGCCTGATGCGGCAGAGGCTTACAATGCGCAGGAGCTGGCTTCTACACTGCGCCGATGGATGGGCAGCACCCAGCAGTAAGCTGAGCACTGCACGAACGAAAACCGGGCCTTGCCCGGTTTTTTATTGCCTGCCATATTTGCCTCAATATCGGGTCTATTCAGGAATATAACTATGGTAGTTGCGGTACTGGGAGCCAGCCCCAAAGCCGAGCGCTTTTCTCACAAGGCCGCGGTGATGCTGCAGGACTTCGGTCATCGGGTTGTGCCAGTAAACCCTTATCACCCCTGCGTGGCGGGGCTGACCTGTGCACCGTCGCTGTCGGCGCTGGATAAGGGGAGTGTCGATACGGTAACGGTGTATATGCGCGAAGCGCTGCTGGCACCTCATGCTTCCGAGTTGTTGGCGCTGATGCCACGTCGAATCATTTTTAACCCTGGCAGCGAAGCGCCAGCATTGGCGAAGACACTGCGTGAGGCGGGTATTGAGTGTGTTGATGCCTGCACCCTGGTAATGCTGCGAAGTGGGGCGTTCTAGCGCGGGCGAAGGGAGATTTTGCGGGGATTTGGGAACTAAAAAGGGAGCCAGAGGCTCCCTTAAAATTATCAACGTCGTGTTGGCTCAGACAAACTGCAGCAGACCGATCATGCCCAGCGCCAGTGCGAGACTCAAATGCACTACGCCAACCACAGTGGTCATCGGGCCGGGTTTGCCGAACATGGCGTTAAGTTGCAGCAGGGCAATAATACCCAGGCAAACCCACAGGCCGAGGCTGATGCCTCCCTCGGCGGTTTTGCCAACGGCGGCCAGTGCCGCGTTGCCAGTGCCGTGGAAAGAACCCAGCATGCCGATCAGCATGGGGGCAGAGAACAGCGTGTTGGTACGTGAGGCCACGGCGGCGCGAGGCGCGGCCTTGGCGGCGTCACCGGGCTTGATGCCGCAAATAACTTTCTGGTTTGGCCAGATGATCAGCCATACGTTGAGGAACATCAGGGTGCCGAGCAGGGCGCCGACAATAATGTAGCCATTCAGGCCGCCCGTGCGGCTCATGGTGAAGTGTAGAAGGGCCAGACCGGTCAGGAAGGTAAACATGGCGCCCCAGCGGAACCACGTCAGCGCGCGGGGAGCCAATTTTTGTACCGCATCGGCTTTGGCGGCGGGCTCGGCTTCTTTGAAGTATTCGGTCTGTACAAAGTTGAAGTAGTACAGCAGGCCGATCCAGGTAATGCCAAACAATACGTGCAACCAGCGCAGTGCGAGGTCGACAGAAATATACGCGTCCATAAGCCCCTCTCGAAGAGTTGTTGTCATAGTTGTAGCCCGCAGACAGCGCGTCCGGGGGCGGCAGCAGTATAGCAAAATGCCCGTCGGCCGAGCGACTTTGTACAGTGGCACTGGAGGCTGGACGGGCGGCAGTTCATAATGCGGAGCATTGATGCCTGGGTGGCGATGTTTAAACAGCGATGGAAAGGTGAATAGTGAGTACAGAACGACAGGAACCGCGTATTTCGATTGCCCTCGATGAAGAGGACATTGCCCAGCGCGCGCCTGCTGGCAAGGGAGGTAACGGCGGGGCTGATTTACCTCCGCCGCCTCCGCCTGCCTCGGGTGGTAGTGGCTTTATTCTGTTTATGCTGGCCTTGTTGATTGTTGCCTTGGCCGCGGCGGCGTACTACCTGTTTGATCGTTTGCTGCTGACTCAGGGCGAGTTGAAGCAGGCGCAGTCGCGGCTGGATGCACTCGAACAGCGATTATCCTCAGCGGATGAGAGCCTTGAGCAGAACAGCGTGACAACGGCGGTAAAACTCAAAGAGCTGGATTCCGAGGTGCGCAAACTCTGGGATAACGTCTGGAAGCGACAGAAGGCGGAACTGGCCGAGCACGATGCCCAGATTGCCAAAAACGAAAAACGTCTGGCGAGTATCGAAAGCCGCAATACCTCGCTGAGCGCGGAGCTTAAAAAGGCGCTGGATGGCTACAAGGCCGACCGCGAGTCGCTCAAATCGATGTCGGGCAAGCTGGATAGAGTGATCGCTCAAAGTGAGGTGAACAAAAAAACCTTACTGGACGTGAACAAGCAGCTTGCCGCCGGGGGCAGTCTCGATGCGCGCGTCAAGGACCTGGAGAAGCGCATGGAGCAGAGCGAGCAGTGGCTGGATTCTGTGAATGCGTTCCGCCGTCAGGTCAATCGTGAAATCGATGCCCTGCGCCAGACCATTACCCAATACCACGCAGGCAGTCCCGAGGCCCGCTGACGCCGCCGCGCTGGCTGGTGTATAATCCTGCGCCACATTATCGGCACTGGGCGAGGGCCCGGTGCCGAGCCTGACTGGCCTGAGGGTCGGTCTGCGCCACGGCGCTCAACCCCAATGCAAACCTTGGCCTGAGGAACCTGCCACATGACTGTTATCCGTCAAGACGACTTGATTCAGAGTGTTGCCGACGCCCTGCAATACATTTCCTACTACCACCCGGTCGATTTCATCAAGGCAGTGGACGAGGCTTACCAGCGTGAGCAAAACCCGGCGGCCAAAGACGCCATGGCGCAGATTCTCATCAACTCGCGTATGTGTGCCGAGGGGCACCGCCCGATCTGTCAGGACACCGGTATTGTAACCGTCTTCCTGACCGTGGGCATGAACGTGCAGTGGGAAGGTGATATGGGCGTTTCCGATATGGTGAACGAAGGTGTTCGCCGTGCTTACAATCTGCCCGACAATGTGCTGCGTGCCTCCATTCTGGCCGATCCCGACGGCGCTCGCAGCAACACCAAAGACAACACGCCTGCCGTCATTCACTACGAAATCGTGCCCGGTGACACCGTTGAAGTGCACGTGGCAGCGAAAGGGGGCGGCTCCGAGGCCAAGTCGAAATTCGCCATGCTTAACCCCTCTGATTCCGTAGTGGACTGGGTGCTGAAAATGGTGCCGACCATGGGTGCGGGCTGGTGTCCGCCGGGCATGCTGGGCATTGGTATTGGCGGCACGGCCGAAAAGGCGATGCTGCTGGCCAAAGAGGCTCTGCTCGACCCCATCGATATTCACGACCTGCAAAAACGTGGCGCATCTAACCGTTCAGAAGAGCTGCGCCTGGAATTGCACGAAAAAGTGAACCAGCTGGGCATCGGTGCTCAGGGATTGGGCGGCCTGACGACGGTGCTGGATGTTAAAGTCAAAGACTACCCGACCCACGCAGCGAACAAGGCGATTGCGCTGATCCCGAACTGTGCAGCCACCCGTCACGCTCATTTCACCCTGGATGGCAGCGGTCCGGTCGCGCTGACGCCGCCGAAGCTGGAAGAGTGGCCGGAAGTCACCCGTGAAACCGGCGGCAATGTGAAGCGTGTGAATCTGGACACTGTGACGGCTGACGAGATCAAGACCTGGAAGCCCGGCGATACACTGCTGCTGAATGGCAAAATGCTTACCGGGCGCGACGCTGCGCACAAGAAAATGGTCGATATGCTGGCCAAGGGCGAGAAGCTGCCGGTCGATCTGAAAGGCCGCTTCATTTACTACGTGGGCCCGGTTGATCCGGTGCGTGATGAGGTGGTTGGCCCCGCTGGTCCGACCACGGCAACCCGTATGGATAAATTCACCCGCACCATGCTGGCCGAAACCGGCCTGATGGGCATGATCGGCAAGTCCGAGCGCGGCGATGGCGCCATCGATGCCATTAAAGAGTTCGAAGCTGTCTATCTGATGGCGACCGGCGGCGCCGCATACCTGGTGGCGCAGGCGATCAAAAAAGCTGAAGTGGTTGCCTTCCCAGAGCTGGGCATGGAGGCGATCTACGAGTTCACCGTGGAGGACATGCCGGTCACCGTGGCAGTGGATACCGAGGGTGAGTCGGTACATAAACTCGGGCCGCAGATCTGGAAAGCCAAAATCGAGGCTGAAAAGATTAACGTGGCGTAAAACAGAACGGGGGCTAGGCCCCCGTTTTTGCAGGGTGGTGTTGGACAAACGGCATGAGCGAAACCTTTTACTGGCATGACTACGAAACCTGGGGCACGGCGCCTGCGCTGGACCGTCCCTCACAGTTTGCCGGTGTGCGAACCGATGCCGATCTGAACATTATCGGCGAGCCGCTGGTTCAGTTCTGTCGCCCCACGCCCGACTACCTGCCCAATCCCGAGGCCTGTCTGGTCACCGGCATCACGCCTCAACAGGCCTTGGAAGAAGGGCTGAGTGAAGCCGAGTTTGTTGCCAATATCCATGCGGAACTGGCCCAGCCCGGCACCTGCACGGTCGGTTACAACAGTATTCGCTTCGATGACGAAGTGACTCGTTACGCGCTTTACCGCAATTTCTACGACCCCTATGCCCGGGAGTGGCAGAACGGCAATTCGCGTTGGGATCTGATCGACGTGGTGCGTCTGTGTTATGCACTGCGTCCTGAGGGAATTGAATGGCCCCGTCGTGAGGATGGCAGCCCGAGCTTCAGGCTGGAGGAGCTGACAGCGGCCAATGGCCTGAGCCACGAATCGGCTCACGATGCGCTGTCGGATGTGCTGGCAACGATTGATCTGGCGAGGCTGATAAAAACCGCGCAGCCCAAGCTCTATGACTACGCACTAAGCTTGCGCAACAAGCGCACGGTGTCGGCGATGCTGGATACCGACACGCAGGTGCCGGTGGTGCATGTGTCAGGTCGAATTTCTGCGGCGCGGGGTTGCACTGCCTTGATGATGCCGCTGGCGCCGCACCCGGTGAACCGGAACAGTGTGATTGTTTACGATCTGTCAGTTGACCCGCAGCCCCTGATTGAGCTCGGCGTTGAAGAAGTTGCTCGGCGGCTGTTCAGCAGCAGTGCCGAACTGGGGGAGGGCGTCGAGCGCATTCCTCTGAAAGAAATTCATCTGAACCGTGCGCCGATCGTGGCGACCCCCAAATTGCTGGACGACGCCAGTGCCGAGCGGCTGCAGATTGATCTGGACGTCTGTCGTCGTCATTGGCAGCAATTGCGTCATGCTCAGGGCCTGAAAGAAAAGCTTCAGCAGCTTTATCAGCAGCGGGAGTTTGAGGAAAACCCCGATGTGGATACTCAGCTCTATGGCGGCTTTTTCGGTGATAGTGACAAGCGCGCCATGGATCGTATTCGCAGTTTGTCGCCAGAAGCACTGGCCAGCGAGTCCTTTCAGTTCAGTGATGCCCGTCTTGGCGAGCTGCTGTGGCGCTATCGCGGCCGAAATTTCCCTCAGAGCCTGTCCGCTCAGGAGCGTCAGCGCTGGTTTGCTTTCTGTAAGCAGCGCCTTCGTCAGCCGGGAAAAGGTCTGCTGGGTTTCGATGCCTTTCGTCAGCGCCTGAGCGAGCTGGCTGAGGGAGAACTGGACGACTTCCAGCAGCACATTTTGCAGGAACTGAACGACTACGCTGACGCGCTGGAGCAGGAAGGGCTTTGAGCGATTGGTGGGTGTATATGGTGCGCTGCCGCAGCGGGCGGCTGTACACCGGCATTACCACCGACACTGAGCGACGCTTTCGGGAGCATTGCGGCGAAGGTGGACGCGGTGCCCGGTTTTTTCGCAGCGACCCGCCAGAGGCGATGGTGTATACAGAAGCGGCGGTGGATCGCTCGGCGGCCTCAAAGCGCGAGGCCGCGATCAAAAAACTCAGTCGCCAGCAAAAGTTGCGGCTGATTGACGGGGCGCTTTTACCGGATGCAGATCCGCGCAATAATGCGCGCCCATAACAGGAGGGTCCATGGCTGATCAAGGTGGCGACGAGCGCGGCAAGGCAAACATCGGCGTGTTGCGCGCCATGCTGGGCTTTCTTCGTCCCTATCGTGCTCAGGTCTTAGGCGCCAGTGTGGCGCTGGTGTGCACGGCGGCCATCACTCTGTCTATCGGCCAGGGCCTGCGGATGCTGGTGGACAGCGGCTTTGCCAGCGGCGCAACGGAAGACGCGCTGAATCAGGCGCTGCTGCTGTTTATGGGCATGGTGGTCCTTCTTGCCTTTGGCACTTTTATTCGCTTTTATCTGGTGTCGTGGATCGGCGAGCGGGTGAGTGCCGATCTTCGCAAAGCGGTGTTTGCCCACGTTGTGACCCTGCACCCCGGCTTTTTTGAAAACCAGCTCAGCGGCGATATTCAGTCGCGCATCACCACCGACACCAGTTTGCTGCAAACGGTGATTGGCTCGTCGGTGTCGATTGCCCTGCGCAATGCGCTGATGTTTTTCGGTGGCCTGATCTGGCTGTTTATCACCAACCCCAAGTTGACCGGCGTAGTGCTGTTGAGTGTGCCGCTGGTTATCGGTCCCATTCTGATCTTCGGCCGCCGAGTGCGTAGCCTGTCCCGCAGCAGCCAGGACAAGATCGCCAGTGTTGGCAGCTTTGTGGGCGAGGCGGTAAAGAACATCAAACTGGTGCAGGCCTTTAATCACCAGCAGGCGGATAGAGCGACGTTTGATCGTCATGCCGAGACGGCCTTTGATGTGGCCATTGTGCGCATTCGCCAGCGCGCCTGGCTGACCACCATTGTGATTGTGCTGGTGCTGGGCGCGGTCACAGGTATGTTGTGGGTCGGTGGTCATGACGTATTGGCCGGTCGGATCAGCGCCGGTGAGCTGACTGCGTTTATTTTCTATGCCGTGATGGTGGCCGCGTCCGTCGGCGCAATCTCGGAAGTCTATGGCGACTTGCAACGGGCCGCAGGCGCGGCAGAGCGGCTGTTGGAACTGCTGGCCGCTGAGAACCGAATTTTGCCGCCCGCACAGCCGGTGTCGCTGGCGCAACCCGTGCGTGGCGAGATTGCCTTTGACGCCGTGGATTTTGCCTATGCCTCCCGGCCTGAGGTACTGGCCATCAAGCAGTTCACCCTGAACGTCCCCGCTGGCAGCAGCTTGGCGCTGGTGGGCAGTTCCGGTGCCGGTAAGTCGACGATGATTGATTTGCTGTTGCGATTTTACGATGTCAGCGGTGGAGCGATTCGTTTTGACGGCGTCGATATTCGCGACCTTGATCCTGCCGAATTGAGGCAGTACATCGCCATGGTGCCGCAGCAACCGGTGCTGTTTACTGGCACGGTCGCGGACAATATTAGATATGGTCGTGCGGACGCCAGCGACGAAGATATTGAAGCGGCGGCAAAGGCGGCCTATGCCCACGAGTTTATCGAGCGTCTGCCAGAGGGCTACCAGAGTTTTGTGGGCGAGGGCGGGGTGCGCTTGTCAGGCGGCCAGCGCCAGCGCATTGCGATTGCCCGTGCACTGCTGGCTGATCCGCGCCTGCTGCTGCTCGACGAGGCGACCAGTGCGCTGGATGCCGAGAGTGAATATCAGGTACAGAAGGCGCTGGAACGCCTGATGCAAGGTCGCACCAGCATTGTGATTGCCCACCGCCTGGCCACCGTCATCAATGTCGATCGTATTGCCGTGCTGGATCACGGTGAGCTGGTGGCTTGTGGCCGCCACAGTGAATTGCTGAGTCAGTCGCCGCTGTATGCGCGCTGGGCCAGTTTGCAGTTTGATGAAGCGAACCATCAGGCGTCGGTCGCGGACGAACGTCCCTTGTCTGGCGCTGCACAGTAAATATGGGAGAACAGTCTTGAAATTTGCCGGTAGTCATATTCTCTCCATCGGTCAGTTCGAGCGCGAAGATATCGAGCGCGTCTTTACCGTGGCCGACCGCATGGTGCCCTACGCGCACCGGGAACGGGTAACCAAGGTGCTGGATGGTGCCATTCTCGGCAATATGTTTTTCGAGCCTTCTACCCGAACGCGGGTCAGCTTTGGCTGCGCCTTTAATCTGCTGGGTGGCGAGGTGCGCGAGACCACCGGCTTCGAAAGCTCGGCGATTGCCAAAGGCGAATCTCTTTATGACACGGCACGGGTGCTCAGTGGTTATAGCGATGTGATTGTGATGCGCCATCCGGCATCGGGGTCGGTCAGCGAGTTTGCTCAGGCCAGCCGCGTTCCGGTGATCAATGGTGGCGATGGTGCGAACGAACACCCCAGTCAGGCCTTGCTCGACCTGTACACCATCCGCAAGGAGCTTCGTCATCAGGGCCGCAATGATATCGATGGCTTGCGCATCGCGATGATTGGTGACCTGAAATATGGCCGTACTGTGCACTCGCTGTGCAAGCTGCTGGGGCTGTATCGCAATATCCATCTGGTGTTGATCTCACCTGACGAATTGCGCATGCCGGGGGAAATTGTCGAGGCGCTGCGCATGGACGGACACACCGTGGTGGAGTCCGACGTGATGGAGGCGAGCCTGTCCAATGTGGATATCGCCTATTCCACTCGCATTCAGGAAGAGCGTTTTGCCAGCAAGGCCGACGCCGATCTATATCGTGGTCGCTATCGCCTGAATCAGTCCATTTACACCCGCTACTGCGAACCCAATACCGTCATCATGCATCCGTTGCCCAGGGATTCCCGGCAGGAAGCCAATGAGCTGGATAACGACCTGAACGACAACCCCAATCTGGCCATTTTTCGTCAGGCCGACAACGGCGTACTGGTACGTATGGCGCTGTTCGCGATGATTCTCGATGTTGTTGACCAGGTCGACAAATCGGCTCGCGACGTTAACTGGTATACCGAAAGGCGGTTCTGATGGCGGACTTCGATCGCGACGATGTCGAGGTAATCGACAGCCGCAGCGCCTGGCGGGGGTTCTTCGAGATCCGCGCGCTCACGTTGCGCCATCGCCTGTTTGCCGGTGGCTGGGGCAAGCCGATTTCTCGCGAACTGTTTGTGCGCGGCCCGGCCGTGGGACTGTTGCCCTACGATGCCCGGCGCGATGAAGTGCTGCTGGTAGAGCAGTTTCGTGTGGGCGCGCTCGACAGCGGTCAGTCGCCCTGGCTCACTGAACTGGTGGCGGGGATTATCGACACCGATGAAAGCCCGGAAGACGTCGCTCGCCGTGAAGCCCGAGAGGAAGCGGACATCGCGGTGGCTGAGCTGGAGGCCGTGGCCGAGTATTTCTCTTCGCCCGGTGGCAGCGACGAGTACTTTTACCTCTACTGCGGACAGTGTTCTCTCGATGGTGCTGGCGGTCTTCACGGCCTTGCCACAGAGGGGGAAGATATCCGCGCCAGCGTATACGCGGCCGAAACGGCTTTTGCCATGCTGGATCGCGGCGAAATCAACAATGCCCATTCGGTGATTGCCCTGCAGTGGCTGCGCCTGCATCGGGCGCGTTTGCAGGCGCAATGGTCGTGAGCGAAACGGAAGAAGCGGCACCTTCTAAATCCTCATCCGGTGGCGGACTGCTGCGCTCCAGCCTGGTGGTCGGTGCCATGACCATGTTGTCGCGGGTACTGGGGCTGATTCGCGACGTGGTGATTGCGGTAGTGCTGGGTGCCACGGCCAATGCCGACGCCTTCTTTGTTGCCTTTAAAATCCCCAATTTTCTGCGCCGCCTGTTTGCTGAGGGGGCGTTTTCTCAGGCCTTTGTGCCAGTGCTCTCCGAGTACCGGGAAACCCGTGATGCCGCGGCGGTTAAACAACTGCTCGACCGGGTGGCCGGTGCCTTGGGCGGCACATTGCTGTGCATCACGCTGCTGGCGGTCATTGCAGCGCCACTGGTGGCAACGGTATTTGCGCCTGGATTTCGTGGCGACCCGCTGAAGTTTGCGCTCACCACGGAAATGATCCGTATCACCTTTCCCTATCTGATGCTGATCTCCCTCACCGGTTTTGCCGGGGCGGTGCTGAACAGCTATGGCCGCTTTGCCGTGCCCGCGTTTACGCCGGTGCTGCTGAATGTCTGCCTGATCACGGCGGCCGTGGTGGCCGCGCCGTATTTCGATGAGCCCGCAATGGCCTTGGCCTGGGGCGTACTAACGGCGGGTTGTGTGCAGCTGGTCTTTCAGCTGCCGTTTCTCCAGCGCCTGCATTTGTTGCCGACGCCGCGTTGGCAGTGGGGCGATGAGGGCGTGCGCCGGATCGTGCAACTGATGATCCCGGCGATGTTCGGGGTCTCGGTCAGCCAGATCAATTTGCTGCTCGATACCGTGCTGGCGTCCTTCCTGCCTACCGGGAGTATCTCCTGGCTCTATTATTCCGACCGGCTGGTAGAGCTGCCCCTGGGGGTGTTTGCTATTGCCATTGCCACGGTGATTCTGCCCAGTTTGTCGCGTCAGCGGGCGGGGGGTGACCAGCAGGCCTTTTCTCAGACGCTGGACTGGGCGATTCGCGGCGTGTTGCTGATGGCCCTGCCCGCCGCCGTGGCGTTGCTGATTCTCGCCGAACCGATTCTGATTACGCTCTTCCAGTATGGTGAGCTGCAAAGTCGCGACGTTACCATGGCGGCCCTGAGTCTGCGCGCATACACACTGGGTCTGTTGGCCTTTATGCTGATCAAGGTATTGGCGCCGGGCTTCTTTGCCTGCCAGGACACTCGCACGCCGGTGCGCATCGGCATCTATGCGATGGTGGCGAATATGGTCTTTAACATCGCGCTGGTGCTGCCACTGCATTTTTACTGGCAGATCGGTCACGTGGGGCTGGCACTGGCCACCGCGGCGTCAGCCTGGCTCAATGCGGCGCTGTTGCTGCGCGGGCTGCTGAAGCGCGATGTGTACCATCCCGCGGCGGGCTGGTTGCGCTACAGCGTGCAAGTGTTGCTGCCGGTGGCGGCGATGGCGGCGGTGCTGATCGCCGCGCGTCTGGGTATTCACGACTGGGCCCTGTGGTTTGCCTGGCAGCGTGCTGCCGTGCTGTTGGCGGTTTGCGCGGCGGGGGGCGGTGTGTACCTGCTCGGTTTGTGGATGATGGGGATGCGCATCGGCGATTTTCGCGGCGCGCGTTGAGGCGTTTAGTCGCGACGGTGACTGCGCTATAATCAGGCGCTTTGTCACTGCTCCGGCTTCGGCACGTTTCTCTGTGTTCAATAATGATGTTCAACAGTGTCGGCAATGAGCGCAACGATGGGAACAGCCGAAGGCATGGAGTTAATCCGCGGATTTCACAATTTCCGCCCGCGACACGGGGGCTGTGTGGCGACGATAGGCGCGTTTGATGGTGTGCATCGCGGCCACCAGGCGGTGTTGCGCCAGCTCGTGGAAAAAAGTCGCGAATACGGCCTGCCTTCCACTGTGGTGCTGTTTGAACCGCTGCCCCGCGAATACTTTGCCCCGGATTCTGCGCCGCCGCGGCTGATGTCGTTTCGCGAGAAGTTTGAGGCCATTCGCGAGCTGGGCATTGATCGCGTGGTGCGTATTCGCTTCACCCCTGCGCTGCGCAATATGAGCGCCGACGAGTTCATTAATACCCTGTTTGTGAAAAACCTCGGTGCCAAGTACATCGTGGTGGGTGACGATCTGCGCTTTGGTCGGGATCGCAGCGGCGATTTCGACTTGCTGCGCAAGGCCGGTGCCCGCGATGGCTTTGACGTGATGGATACCGCAACGCTGCAATACGATGGCGAGCGTGTCAGCAGTACCCGTATTCGCGAGGTGCTGGCAGCGGGGGATTTCGCGCTGGCGGAAGCGCTGCTCGGGCGACCTTACAGCATTTCCGGACGCGTGATTGTTGGCCAGCAACTGGGGCGCACTATTGGTGCGCCCACCGCTAATCTCCAGCTCCGCCGTCTGCGTTCGCCGTTGGCCGGGGTGTTTGCTGTGGAAGTGGAAGGGGTTGAGGCACAGCCGCTGCCGGGCGTGGCTAACGTCGGCGTTCGGCCCACTGTGGGCGACTTGAGCAAAGCCATTCTTGAAGTGCATTTATTGAACTTCAATGGCGACCTCTATCGGCGTAATATCCGCGTGCTGTTTCGCGAGAAACTGCGCAACGAAATCAAATTTGACAGCATCGACGCGCTGCGCGAGCAGATAGCCCGGGATATTGACCAGGCACGCGATTACTTCTCTCTCTAACCCGACTGCCGGGACTGCAAGAAACGCATTTATGAGTGACTACAAGCACACCCTGAACTTGCCGAAAACGGACTTTGCGATGAAGGCCAACCTGGCCCAGCGCGAGCCACAGGCGCTCAAGCGCTGGTACGCCGAGGATTACTACGGTCAGATTCGCAAGGCCCGCGCAGGACGCGAAAAATTTATTCTGCACGACGGTCCTCCCTATGCGAACGGTGATATCCACATCGGTCACTCATTGAATAAAATTCTCAAGGACATGATCGTCAAGTCGCGCACGCTGAGCGGCTACGATGCGCCCTATGTCCCCGGTTGGGACTGCCACGGCCTGCCGATTGAGCTGAACGTGGAGAAGAAAGTCGGCAAACCCGGCCGCAAGGTTGATGCAGCCACCTTCCGTGAAAAGTGCCGGGAGTATGCCTACAAGCAGGTCAATGGCCAGCGCGAGGGCTTCAAGCGTCTGGGAGTGTTGGGTGATTGGGATAAGCCCTACCTGACCATGAGCTTCGACTTCGAGGCCAATATTATCCGCGCGCTGGGGAAAATTGCCGAGAATGGCCATCTGCACAAGGGCTTCAAGCCGGTGCACTGGTGTCTGGATTGCGGCTCCGCGCTGGCGGAAGCCGAAGTGGAGTACAAGGACAAAACGTCTCCGGCTATCGATGTCGCTTTTGCCGTGGTAGACGAGGCGGATGCTCGCCAGCGCAGCGGCTTGGGTGACGATGTCTGTGGACAGATGAATCTGGCGATCTGGACCACAACGCCCTGGACCATTCCGGCCAATATGGCGGTGTGTCTGAACGCTGAGCTGGATTATGTCTGGCTGGCCTACCAGCGCGACGGCCGAGACGAATTACTGCTGTTAGCGGAGGCGCTGCACGAGCAGGTCATGGCGCGCCTCGGCATTGCCGATTTCCGCATTGTTGGGCGTTGCAAGGGGCAAGCGCTGGAAGGGTTGGCGCTGCAGCACCCTCTGTACGACCGTCAGGTGCCGGTTATTCTGGGCGACCACGTCACCACGGAAGCGGGTACCGGCGCTGTCCACACTGCGCCTGCCCATGGTCAGGACGACTTTGCCGTGGGGCAGAAATACGGCCTAGACGTCTACAACCCGGTTGGTCCCAATGGCGTGTACATTGAGGGCACCGAACTGTTTGGCGGTCAGCATGTTTTCAAGGCCAACGAACAGGTTATCGCCGAGTTGGAGGCGCGTCAGCGTCTGTTGCATAACGCCGCCTATCCGCACAGTTACCCCCATTGCTGGCGCCACAAAACGCCGATCATTTTTCGTGCCACGCCCCAGTGGTTTGTCAGCATGAAGCAGAACGGCCTGCTCGACAAAGCGATGCAGGCTGTCGACGGCGTGCAGTGGATGCCTGGCTGGGGCCGCGCGCGTATTGAGTCGATGATGGGTGAGCGACCGGACTGGTGTATTTCCCGCCAGCGTACCTGGGGAGCGCCAATCGCGTTGTTTGTTCACCGCGAGACCGCCGCGCTGCATCCGCGTACGCCTGAGCTTATTGAACAGGTTGCTCAGCGCGTGGAGAAGGCGGGCATTCAGGCCTGGTTTGATCTGGACGTTGGCGAGCTGCTGGGTGACGAGGCCGCGGATTACGAGAAAGTGGGCGATACGCTGGATGTCTGGTTCGATTCAGGCGTTACCCACTACGCGGTGCTGAGTCAGCGCGAGGAGCTGGCTTTCCCCGCAGATATTTATCTGGAAGGTTCCGATCAGCATCGGGGCTGGTTCCAGTCGTCCATGCTGACGTCGGTGGCAATCAATGGCTGCGCACCCTATAAGCAGGTGTTGACTCACGGCTTTACCGTCGATGTGAACGGTCGCAAAATGTCCAAATCCCTGGGCAATGTCATCGCACCTCAGGAAGTGATGAACAACCTGGGTGCGGATATTCTGCGCCTGTGGGTGGCGGCGACCGACTACCGTAACGAAATGACGGTGTCGGATGAAATTTTCAAGCGCACCGCCGATTCCTACCGCCGTATCCGCAATACCGCACGCTTCCTGCTGGCCAATATGACCGGTTTTGATCCGGCTGAAAACGCGCTGGACAGCGACGATATGCTGGCACTGGATCGCTGGATTGTTCATCGTGCAGCCGTGCTGCAGGACGAGCTGCAGGTGGCTTACAACGACTATCAGTTCCATCAGGTTTACCAGAAGCTGCACAACTTCTGCGTGCTCGAACTGGGTGGTTTCTATCTGGATATCATCAAGGACCGTCAGTACACCACGCAGGAAAACAGCCGTGCCCGTCGCTCTGCGCAAACTGCGCTGTACCACATTGCCGAAGCACTGACTCGCTGGATTGCGCCGATCCTCAGTTTTACCGCTGACGAGCTGTGGCAGGTACTGCCGGGCGAGCGCCAGGGGCCGGTATTTGCGGCTGAGTGGTATACCGGGCTCAGTCGTCTGCCTGCTGATGACGATATGGATGATACCTTCTGGCGCCGTGTGCAAGCAGTAAAAACGGCGGTGAACAAAGTGTTGGAAAATGCCCGCAACGAAGGTGTCGTAGGCGGTTCCTTGCAGGCAGAAGTGACGCTGTTTTGCAGCGAAGAGCTGATCGATACTCTGGCCAAGCTGGGTGATGAACTGCGTTTCGTGCTGATCACCTCGGCAGCCATGCTGGCGCCGATCTCAGCCTCTAATGAGGCGGCGACGACCGATGTAGACGGGCTGGAAGTGCGGGTTCGCGCCAGTGAGGGCATGAAGTGCACACGCTGCTGGCACCATCGCGACGATGTTGGGCAATCGCTGGAGCACCCCGAACTGTGTTTCCGTTGTATTGATAATGTCGATGGTGACGGCGAGGTTCGCCACTATGCCTGATGCGCAGGCCGCGGCTCAGCGCCGCAATCGCCTTTATTGGCTGGTGTTTGCCATTCTGCTGATCCTACTCGATCAGCTCAGCAAGTATCTGGCCGATACGCAACTGGTTTACGGTCAGCCCAATGCCTTGTTGCCGGTGTTGGACATCACGCTGCACTACAACCCCGGCGCCGCCTTCAGTTTTCTCAGCGATGCCGGTGGCTGGCAGCGATGGTTTTTCACCGGGATTGCGGCGCTGGTCAGCGGCTATCTGCTTGTCTGGCTGATGCGCCTCGACCAGCAACAGCGCCTGCTGTCGGCGGCATTGTCGCTGGTGTTGTCCGGCGCACTGGGCAACCTGATTGATCGCCTGCTGCACGGCCATGTGATCGATTTTATTTCTGTGCATTGGGGCAGCGCGTACTTCCCCACCTTTAATATTGCTGACTCGGCCATTACGGTAGGCGCCATCTTGCTGGTGCTGGATACCGTATTAAACCCTGAGAGCCGCAAATAGCTGGCATGGCCCTGACCCAGAGAGAAGATAAATGAGCTTAGCGATTGGACCCGGAACCGCTGTTACCTTGCACTTTGCGCTGCTGTTGGAAGACGGCAGTGAGGTGGATTCCACTTTCTCGCGCCAGCCCGCGGTGTTTGTCTTCGGCGACGGCAAGCTACTGCCTGGGGTCGAATCAAAGTTGTTAGGCCTTGTGGCCGGAGATCAGCAGGAGCTTGTGCTGGCGCCAGAGGATGCCTTTGGGCAGCGCAATCCCGCCAATATTCAACGTTTGCCGCGCAGCCAGTTCGGCGATATCGAACTCAGCGAGGGGCTGGTGATGAATTTTGCCGATGCCGCCAATGCGGAGTTGCCGGGTGTGATCAGTGCCATTGACGATGAAATGGTCGACGTAGACTTTAATCATCCTCTGGCTGGGCGTACGCTGGGCTTCAAGGTCGAGATCATCGATGTGCAGCCGCATAGCGGCGAGGGTGAGGTTCAGCATGCCGGTTGAGCACAGCATGGAAATCGTTTTGGCTAATCCCCGGGGGTTCTGCGCGGGGGTAGATCGCGCGATTGAAATCGTAAATCGCGCGCTGGATGTGTTCGGCGCGCCGATTTATGTGCGGCATGAGGTTGTGCACAACAAATTTGTCGTCGAAAACCTGCGCCAGCGCGGGGCTGTGTTTGTCGATGAGCTGGACGAAGTCCCCGATGATAAAATCGTGATTTTCAGCGCCCACGGTGTATCGCAAGCTGTGCGCAATGAAGCGGCGCGACGTGGCTTGAAAGTGTTTGATGCCACCTGTCCGCTGGTGACGAAAGTCCATATGGAAGTGGTTAATTACAGCAGTGACGGCCGTGAGTGCGTGTTGATCGGGCATAAAGGTCACCCTGAAGTTGAGGGGACCATGGGGCAGTACGATGCCGGGAATGGCGGCTCGATTTATCTGGTGGAAGACGTGGCTCAGGCTAAGGCGCTGGAGGTGAATGACCCGCAGCGGCTGTCTTTCGTTACCCAAACTACCCTGTCGATGGATGATACCGCTGCGGTGATTACGGCGTTGCGGGAGAAGTTTCCCGCCATTCAGGGGCCGCGTAAAGATGACATCTGCTACGCCACCCAGAATCGCCAGGACGCCGTGAAGAATCTAGCCCAGCAAGCCGACTTGGTGCTGGTGGTGGGTTCCCCCAACAGCTCTAACTCAAACCGCCTGCGCGAGTTGGCAGAGCGCTTTGGCTGTGAGGCACACCTCATCGACAGCGAAAATGATATTCAGCCTTCGTGGCTCAAAGAAGGCTTGCGAATTGGTATCACCGCCGGCGCGTCGGCCCCTGAGGTGTTGGTGCGGGCGGTGATCGACCGGCTTGGAGAGCTGGGCGCTGCCGCGCCTGTGGAGCTTGATGGTCGCCCGGAAAACATCACCTTTTCTCTTCCTCGCGAACTGCGCTGGGTCGACGCGTCCTGAGCTTATAGTTCGCAGCTGATCTCTGCCTGATGGGCCCGGCGCAACCTGCCGCCGATACTCAGTACAATGCGATAGACACCCTGATGCCCCGGTTGGCATAGCTGCAGCGTGCCAGCTTGAAAGGCACCGTTCTTGGTCAAGGCGCGTCCATCTGGCATGTACGAGACATAGTCACTGACACTGTTGTTGCCCGAGATAGACAGCCCGTCCGCCGGAGCTGAGATACTGCGCAACAGGGGCTCGCCACTTTCCCGCTTACCGCTGCCGTCGCTGTCCACAAACATTTCCAGTTCACCGCCCCAGTTACCGTGTTGATTCCAGAGGCTGATACGCTGTTGTCGTACAGCGGCTTCATAGCGGGTGGCATACAGGGCGTGGTAAAGATTGTCAGTCGCGCTGCGCAAGCGTTGTTCGTGAAGGAACTGACTGAGTTGAGGCGTTGCCATCGCACTCAATATCGCAATCAAGCCAAGCGTCACGAGCATTTCAAGCAGCGTCTTTCCTTGTGCACGCATCACGGACTCCTTTCCATGGGCTGCTGCTGTTCAGAGGCTGTTCTAGCTAATTAGTTGCTATTGCGCGTTTTTGCAAATAAAACCAACGCGTAAGCCGAATTTAAGTATAAGTCCGCCTTGTCGGGCGGCGCTTTTCCTAACTACAGTAAAAAATCGCCTTTGTGCTAGGCTAAACGCTTGAATTGGTTTCTGTTTTGCAGGACGTTAGTCTTCGGTTAAATGTCGGGGCGTTGTTGGCGTGGTGGAAATGCAGCGGTATCCAGACGAAGTCCGGCCAGGACGGGCAAATCGGGAGTAAGGATGAGGAAGCGGATACGTTTACCACAGCATCAGCGGGGGACCACGCTGATTGAGGTGTTGGTTGCCATTCTGGTCACCGCCATTGGCGTCATGGGGGCGGCCGCGGTGCAATTGAATGCCGTGAAATTTAACCAGACCGCCAAGTTTCGTTCGACGGCTGTCTTTCTTGCCAATGATATCGCCGACCGGCTGCGGGCCAACAGAACGGCGGCACTGAACGGTGACTACGATATTGCCATGGACGATGATGCGCCCAGCGGCACCAGTATCGATGTGGTGGACCTGAGCGAGTGGCTGGGTGAGCTCGCGTTGCGTATGCCGTCAGGGGATGGCGAGGTGGCTCGGGATGACCGCCGCTTTACCATCACTATTCAATGGGATGAGAGCCGCCTTAGCGATACCCGCGAAGCGGGCAGCGGTAACCTTCAATCCTTTCAATTTATCACGGAGCTATAGGCGTGAAATCAAGGCAACAGGGACTGAGCCTGGTCGAGCTGATGATTGCCATCACGCTTGGCTTAGTGTTGAGCGCGGCAGTGATACAGGTTTTTCTGGCCAGCCGCAGCAGCTATCGCGTGCAGGAGTCGCTGTCTTTGATTCAGGAGAGTGCGCGCTTTGCGATGGATTATATCGGGCGAGAAGTTCGAATGGCCGGTTATATGGGCTGTAACTCCACGGGCGGGATTACACCGAATGTCATCGCCAAACCGCCCGCCGATGCGGAATTCCAAGCGGTGGAAGGCGTCGACAATGTTGCCAGCGGCAATGCGCTGGGGGCGCTGCCGGGCACGGATGTCTTGAATATTCGCCGCAGCTCCAGTCAGGCCATCAGGCTGACGGGGAATCTGACGCCCAACAACGCCAATGTGCAGGTCGAGGACAATAGTCTCGGTTTTATCCAAGGTGACTTCGTGCTGATTTCCGACTGCGCGTCGGCGGATATTTTTCGTATCACCAATTCGCCAAAGGAGTCAGGGAAAGGGCAGACGACGCTGACCCACGCCTCGAACAGCAATACCAGCAATAAACTCAGCAAGATATATGGCGCAGATGCCGAGGTCTTCGGTTTTGTCGCCAGCACATTTTTTGTGCGTGATACCGGCCGCACGACCGGTGGTGGTAATGCCGTCACCTCATTGTATTTCCGCGATCGCCCTATTGCCTCGGGCGGGGTGACCAGTGCCGCAACCGAGTTGGTTGAAGGCGTGGAGAATCTCCAACTGGCTTATGGTATTGACGACGATGGAGACAGATCTGTTGATCGCTACGCCGGGGCGGCGTCGGTGACGGATTGGGAGGAAGTCCTCAGTGTCAGGGTGGAACTGACCATGGTGGCGATGGACGAGGGCGTCGTAGGCACCACCGGCAGCGACAATGCGCAAACGGTCTACGACTCTGCGGGAAACTTGATTAATAACGCGGATGGGCGAATGCGTCAGGTGTTCACGTCGGTCTTTGCCTTGAGGAATCGCCTGCCATGAACTCTCCCCTTCAGCAGCGGGGCGCGGTATTGATCGTCGCTCTGGTCTTCATGCTTATCATCGCCGTGTTGGGCGTAGCGTCCATGCGCAATGCCACTATGCAGGAGCGAATGGCCGGCAACAATAAAGATGTCAATATTGCTTTTCAGGCTGCGGAGGCGGCCGTTCGTGAAGCGGAAACGGCAATGACCGCGCTGTCGAGCATCGACTTTGATGGCAGTGACGGGCTGTACCTGTCCTGTCCCGATCAAACGGATACGACGACCGCCTGCAGCGAGCCTGATTGGCAACAGCGAGACTCGGTGGGATGGAAGGTCATCGGTGACGACATTCCCGATGTGAGTCGCCAGCCCGAGTACATTATTGAACAGATTAGCGCGACGATAGATCCGGGTGCGTCACTGGACTCCGATAGGACAATTTCCACGCAGGGGTACTATCGGGTGACGGCGAGGGGCTTTGGTCAGAGTGATCGTACAATGGCGGTACTCACCACCACCTATCGCAGGGAAGAGAACTAGTATGCGTGCTGTTATAAAGACGAAAGGTATGAAACGTCACTTCCAGTTGCTTTCCTCTCGAAAGTGTCTGCTTTCGATAATGGCGATGCTGGCTATGCTCCCCTCAGTGCTGCATGCCGATGATGCTTGTACCGAAACGGTCACCACAAATGGCTTTGTGGGCAAAAATAATGGCAACGAGACCTACACATTCTCTGAGTTGGAAAGCATTGATCAAATTGTCGGCATAGAATTGCAGAATGGCTATTGGGTGTATTGTTCATCTGATTCCTATGTCACCAATGCCAATATTCTCACGGTAAAGAACAGCCGCTTTGATCTCTATAAATGTAAGGCGAAATTTACAGTAAAAGGTCAGAAGAAAAATTGTACCGCCAACGAGGACCAGGATAACGATATTGCTCAGGTCCCACTGTTCCTGGCGCAATCGGCAACGCCGAACATCATGTATATCCTCGATGACTCCGGCTCTATGCAGTTTGAGCTGATGCCCGAGCAAAATATTCTTGGCGATGCGCGTTATGTTTACCCCCGTGCTGACGGTATTTACGGAGGCTCGGATTACAGTAACTATGTGGTAACGGTTGATGACAATAATGGGTTTAACGCCCGCAGCCGTTCTCCTCAAATTAATACGGTTTACTACAACCCCTCTGTTACTTATGAGCCGTGGATAAAAGGTGACGGCAGCTATTATCCTGATGCGGATATCGACTGTGCTCCACATAATCCATCCAATGACTCGGGCTACAACAGTGAGTCTAATTGTCGAGATCTCACCGAAGACAACGACCGCTATAACTCCAATTACTGGGTGAGCTGTAACAAAAGTGGCTCTTGCTCATACAGCCAGTGGAATAAGACCTTCTGGCCGGCGACCTATTTCTGGTATGACGGTACCGGAGATAATTGGAGCTGGTCTAATTACAGCAAGGTAGAAATCCGGCCGGGCAATACGTATTCCGGCCACGGGCGCGAGAACCGTGATGACTGCGCCGACGCGGCAAACGGCACGTGCAGTTACAACGAGGAAATTCAGAATTTTGCCAACTGGTATAGCTATTACCGATCTCGCGTCGCCACCGCGCGCGGTGGATCGGGGCGGGCGTTTTCTGAACAAGGGGCAAACCTTCGCGTGGGCTTTGGCAGTCTCAATAGCAGCAGCCGCAATATCGATGGCGAAAATACCAGTGTCATCCTCAGGGGCGTGAGAGAGTTCAGTGGTGAGAATCGTAACGACTTTTTCGAGGAGCTTTACGAGCTGGATATCCCCGCCGCGGGTACGCCATTGCGTCGAGCCTTGAATGCCTCGGGTGAATATTTTGAGCGTTCGGACAACAAGGGGCCCTGGAGTGAAACCCCCGGCGAAGACGGCGGCGAGCAGTTGGAGTGTCGGCGCAACTACACTGTACTGATGACGGATGGCTATTGGTCGGGAAGCAGCCCCGGAGGCGACCCCAGCAACAACAATGACGGCAGTGATAATCCGAGTCACACGTCGACAGGGGGGGCATCCTATACCTACAAAGCAGTCTCTCCCTTCGAAGACAGTCGCTCTGATACGCTGGCTGACGTTGCCATGTATTACTGGAAAAACGACTTGCGTTCGGACATGCCCAATGCCGTAACGGTCAACAAGAAAAATCCGGCGTTCTGGCAGCATATGGTGACCTTTGGGGTTGGCCTCGGGGTGAGCGGAACGGTTGATCCGGATACGGCATTCGCGGCGATTGCCAGTGGCGCAGATATTAGCTGGCCCAGCCCGACATCCAATGAACTGCACAAGATTGACGATTTGCTGCATGCGGCAGTGAACAGCCGTGGACAGTTCTTCAGTGCAACCGACCCGGATTCCTTCGCCAAAGGCCTGTCAGATGCATTGCAGGTGATCGCCAACGAGAGCAAGTCGTCGGCATCAGCCGTCGCGGCAAACTCCACGCGCCTGGATTCCGGTACTCTGGTCTATCAGGCCAGCTTCAACAGTCTCGAATGGACCGGCCGGATTGTTGCCTACAAGGTGAAAGAAGACGGCAGTCTGGGGGATATTAAATGGGACAGCGATAGCGCTTCTATTGCCTCTCCATCGACTCGAAATCTCTTTGCCGCGGTGGCGGCTCCCGGCACCGCAAGTACCAGCGCGGTCGCCTTTACCACCAGTAACTGGTCGGGCTTGGATGCGGCGCAGCGCAGCGCGCTGAACAATGGCGGTAACAATGCTGCAGGGCAGAACTTGCTGAACTGGCTGAGAGGGGAAAGCAGTGTCAGCAGCTTCCGCAGTCGCAGCAGTTTGCTTGGCGATATCGTCAATTCCGATCCGGTGTTTGTCGGCAATCGTGATGACTATGGTTTCCACACTCTCAGTGGCACTGAGGGCAGCAGTTACCGCGATTATCTGCGCAGTAAAAAGGTTTGGGCATCCATTATTGTGGTCGGAGCGAACGATGGCATGTTGCACGGCTTTAATGCGGAAACGGGCAAAGAGTTATTCGGCTTCTTGCCATCGTCGATTTTTAACCGCCTGCCCTTGTTAGCTGACCCAAACTATGAGCATCGCTATTTTGTTGATGGCTCTCCCCGGGCCAGTGATGCTTACATCAACGGCAACTGGACCACGGTGGCGGTTGGTGCGACCGGCGCAGGCGGGCGATCGGTGTTTGCCGTGGATGTCAGCAACCCGGCGACAATCAGCCAGAATAATTTCCTCTGGGAGTTTGCTACCCCGTCTGATGCCAGCGACAAGTTGGGTGTGGCGATGAGTGAGCCGACGATTATCCGGGTGGCGGCAGGGAACAAGTGGGTGGCGATTTTCGGTAACGGCTATGAGTCGGGTGATACCGTCAAACTGATGGTGGTGGATCTGGCGACCGGAAGCTTGATTAAAGCCATCGATACTGAGGTGAGCGGGGAAGGCAACGGCCTGGGTTCGCCGGTGCCGGTGGATATCGATAATGATCGAATTACCGATTATGTCTATGCCGGTGATTTGAAAGGTAATCTGTGGAAGTTTGATCTCACCGGCAGCAATACCAATAGCTGGGACGTGGCGTTCAAGTCGGGCGGCGATCCGGCACCGTTGTTCTCGGCGGTGGATGGTGACGGTGATCCGCAGCCGATTACCATGCGACCCACGGTGGGCCGCCACCCAGCGGGTGGTTATTTTGTTTACTTCGGTACTGGCAAGTACTTCGAAACCGTTGATGCCACCGTCGGCAACGATCCGCAGTTACAGGATTTTTACGGCATTCGTGATAATGGCGCCGTTGTCGATAGAGACGATCTGCTGGTACAGGATGTGTTTTACGAAGCAGTGGGCACCAATAGAGATGGCTCGAGCACGGAGGCATCGGTTCGCCTGGTGTCATCAAATGGTGGGACGGCGCCTGATTACGGCTGGCGTCTGCCATTGCAGCCGCCCAATAACAGCTTGGAGGGTGAGCGCTCTGTCTCGCGTCCACTGCTGAGGAATGGTCGGATTATCTTTACCAGTCTGATCCCAACCGACAATATCTGTGGCTTTGGCGGTCGCAGCTGGCTGATGGAGTTGGATGCCTATACCGGAGGGCGCTATGCTGATCCGGTGTTGGATACCAACAATGATGGCTTGGTCAATGAGCTGGATGCCGTTTTGTACATCGATGGCGAGTACTACCCGATCAGCGGTCGCGGCAGCGATGAAATTATTAAAACGCCGGGTGTCATCAGCAAGGGCAGTCTGGAATACAAATACACCTCCGGCAGTAGCGGTACGGTGGGTGTGATTACGGAGAAAGGCGATGATGGCGGCGATATCGGTCGTCAGTCATGGAGGCAGCTACAGTAATGTGCAGAATAAACGCACGCGGATTCACACTGTTGGAGTTGATGATCACCGTTGCCATTGTTGGCATCCTGGCGTCGATTGCTTATCCGAGCTACCAAGAACATGTGGCCAAATCCCGCCGCAGTGAAGCCGCGAATGCACTAATGGTTGGGGCTCAGGCCTTGGAACGTTACTACTCTGCGAACGGTCGCTATACCACCACATTGAACAGCGGTGTGTTGCCCTCGGTTTATCCTAGCAAGGTGCCGGATAACGGTACGGCCTACTACGAGATTGTGGTCTCGGGAACGCCGGCGCCAAACAGTTTCACCTTGATGGCTCAGCGCAAAGGCGTGATGGCTGGCGACGATTGTGGTGATTTAACGATCAATCAGGCGGGACAGGTAGGGATTAGCAATGCCAGTCGAACGCTGGCGGACTGTTGGCGGCGGTAACGCGGCGCTGTCCATACGCGTTTTTCCTGAGTGTCGAATAGTGCTCGCTTTGTGCGTTTGCTTTTGTACTTGACTGGTGAAACTGCGTATTCTCGCTTTACACAACCGTTCTATACTGACAGTTGTTGCCGCCACGCGCTGGCATCGAGGAACCACTTCCAATAGAAGTAGGCATGAGGCCGCGCTTTACACCCCGCGGTGTGAGCCTGCACTCTCTCCTTCGATCGGCCTCTGCGCCAGGCATAACAATAAGCACATCGGTTTGAGGGGGATCGGGCCAAGTGCAAATATACGTGCGAAAGAACCAATACGCCGGTTTTACGTTGATCGAGTTGATGGTCACGGTTGCCATCATTGCCATTCTGGCGACAGTGGCGCTGCCGTCTTACCAAAATCACGTGATGCGCGCCAACCGTTCGGCGGCGGCCAGCTTCCTGATGGAAGTGGCGAATATGCAGGAGCGTTACTATCTGGACGCACGCGCTTATGCGGCGGATATGAGCGCGCTGGGCGCATCGACACCGGCTGAACTCAGCGATCGCTACACCATCACCACAGTCGGCAACAATGCGGCGACACCACCCAGCTATTCGGTTAGCGCAGCCCCCAAGGGCGCACAGTCTAGTGACAGCTGCGGTACGCTGACCCTGAACAACAAAGGGGAAAAAGGTCACGCCTCGGGAGCAACGCGATGTTGGGATTGAGGCCGGTGACACGGGGTTTTACCCTGCTCGAGTTGCTGATCGTGATGGCGATTGTGGCGATTGTCGCAACACTGGCTGCCCCATCCTTTAATGGCGTGCTGGAGCGCCAGCGTGTACGTACGGTTGCCGACATGCTGCGCAGCAGTATCGACCTGGCGCGCAGCGAAGCTGTTAAGCGAAATACGCCCATCACGGTCAGTCGCGTCAGTGACGATTGGAATAAGGGTTGGCAGGTTTTGGCCGGTGCGGAAGTTGTCTACGAGGCACCGGCCCAGCCGAGTGCCAGCATCACCGCCAGTCACACCAGTGTCCAATTCACGGGCAATGGCCGGGCTAACGCCTCCGCCAGCTTCAGCATTGTGCCAGCCTCTGGCGATACCACTCACGCGTCCTGTGTCGAAATCAGCTTGAGCGGTCGCCCGCGAAGTGCCAAGGGGGAGTGCTGATGCGAGTGGTTCGCGGTTTTACGCTGATCGAGATTCTGGTTGCCATGGTCATCGGCCTGGTTGCGCTGATGGGCGCCGCCGGGCTGATCGCCCGTTCCGTCCAGCAGGAAGTTGAATCTTACCAGCGCCTGCAGGCACTGAATCTGTTGCAAGATATGGTTGGCCGACTGAATGCGAATCGGCTGGTTGCCGACTGTTACTCCAACGGCGCCAACGGAATGCAGCTTGGATACCAGACTTCGGTGCCCACCAGCTGTGCGGCAGGGACGACGGAGCAGCGAACCCGCGCCGATGCCGATTTACAGGCTTGGGATGATGCGTTGCTGGGGGCGGCGCAACAGAATAGTGATGATGACAATGTCGGTGCCATGATTGGTGCGCGAGGCTGCATTGATCAGTTGGATGCCGTGGCGAGGATTTACCGTATCAGCGTCGTCTGGCAGGGGCTTAATGAAACGGTGGCGCCGAATGATGCACTGGCTTGCGGTAAGGATCAGTACGGCAGCGAGAAGCAGCGCAGAATGGTCACCGCGACCGTCCGTATTGGAGATCTGTCATGAGGCGCTTGCAACGGGGCATCTCACTGGTGGAGGTGATGATCGCGCTGGGCATCGGTGCGTTTATGCTGATTGGCATTATTTCTCTGGTGGCCTCGGTCAGTCAGACCCGCGGCAAATTGTCGGTGGTCTCCGCGCAGGCGGAGAATGGGCGATATGCCATGATGATGCTGGAGGAAGAGTTGTCACTCGCGGGCTTTTGGGGGCGCTACCATCCCGGCGTAGGTGTGCCCAACTATCAAGCTATCAGCCCCTGCGTCAGCAGTAATGCAGCGGTGGACCAAGGCTTTGATGGCTCTGCGCTGAACTTTCCCCTGCCGGTTAGCGGTATCGCCAGTAGCGGTACCCAGCCCAGTTGTATTTCTGCTGCAGGAGCGCCGTCGACCGCGGAGGTGATCACTGTGCGGCGGGTGGGAGTAGGCACTGTTGAGATAGCGGATATTCCCTTGGGCAATACCACGCCTTATTTGCAGATTTCCAACTGTGAGCTGGATCTGTTGCCCTACCGCTTGAGCCACGACCCAAGCCAGCTGACGCTGCGAGCCAAAGGCTGCGGCAGTGTGGAAGTGGCACGGCCATTGATTGTTCGCAGCTTTTTTATCGCGAACTGTGATGACTGTGCCAATGGGGGAGACGGCAAACCCACGCTGAAAATGATCGAGTATGCCAACGACAGCCTCGGCACCTTCTCGATGGTCAGCGGTGTTGAGGACATGCATATCCAGTACGGTCTCGATCTTGATGGCGATGGCGGCCCCGACTGCTATGCGGCTGATCCGGCGGCGGCCACCGTGCCCGCAGGCTGCGCCGCCGCCCTGTGGTCGGCGACAGCCGTGGATAACTGGGAAGATGTGGTGGCAGTGAGTGTCAGTTTACTGCTGAGATCGGAGGAGCCTGCGCTCAATCAGCCCGTGGCCGATACCTTCAATCTGGGCAGGGGGGCGGAGCAGGGACCCTTTGATGACCGCTTTAAGCGGCAGGTGGTCTCTTCGACTATCCTGATGCCAAATATGGCGGGGCCGAGAGAATGAAGACCAAGGCAAAACAGCGTGGCATCGTGCTGATCGTGGTGCTGATCATGCTCGCTATTTTCACTGTGATCGTGGTGAGTATGCTCACGGGCAGTAATATTAATTTCAAGATCGCCGGCAACCAGCAAAATCGGATTGAGGCCAAACATAGCGCCAGCAATGCTATCGAGTCCTACATCAGCAACCCGGCCAACTTTGCTATTCCGCTGCCGGAAGGAAATACCGAGTTTGGCAGCGACTTTAACGGTGACGGCAGCGATGACATGGTCGCGGTCGTCGCGCCGCCGACGTGTTTGAGCTCCGAACCGATCAAACAATCAGAGCTGGACGTTGCGGACCCCGCTGATGCTCAGTGCTTGGGAACCGCTCAGAACAGCAGTTCCGGGGTGCTGACGGATGACAGTGCGGCGCTGCAGGGTAACTCCTGGTGCGCCAAAATGACCTGGGATGTTGGCGCGACGGTCAGTGATGCCCGTACCAATACAGAAGTGGAGATGCACCAGGGTGTGTATCTGCGAGAGGTAATCGGGACGCCCTGTCTGAACTGACGGTGAGCGCCGAGGCATGAGCAAAGAGTAACGAATATGAAGACGCTGAAATCACTGCTGGGTCTGTCACTGATGCTGCTTGCCATGCAGGGGCCAGTGCAGGCAGAAGATATTGATCTTTTTGCGGGTATTACGCCGGGTGGCGCGAATCCGCCTACCGTCTTGCTCGGTTGGCACAGTACGGCGAATTCCAACGCGAATGTGACTCACGGCTGTGTCTACGGGGATACCGGCAATGCCCCCGCGCTCGGCGATACGGTCGGTGGTATGGAGCAGTGCGCGCTGGTAAACACCATGCTGTCACTGCTGGATCCACAATATGCCTACCTCAACGGTGCGATCCGTATTGGTTTGATGGTGTTCAATGAGCAGGGCTTCAGTAGCTTTAATAACGGTACTGGTTTGGGCAATGGTAACAACAACTGCGGTTTCCTGTTGGCGCCGCCGGCGCTGATGGACAGTACTGGAATAAACAACTTCATTACCCGCCTTAAACAAATCGATAAGAACAAGCTGGCGAACCAGTCCCGCCTGGGTGACCTGATTGCGGAAAGTTGGGCCATGCTTAACGGCCTGTCCACGTCTTGTTCCGGCGTCAATTATTCTGGGCTGGCGGAAGTGGCGACCGAGTGCCGAGATGCGGTACTGGTGTATATCGGCAATGCGACAAAGGAAACCTCCAGTGTTGCAGACGGTACGGGTAACCCCGACACCTTGCTCAAGAATCAACTCAGCAGTGTTTTCGGTTATGCGGCAGGTTCTACCCAGTACAATTTTTACGCCACGCCGCGTGCCGTTACCCAGCTTAATAACTCCGGCAGTGCCAACAACAAATACTGGGGGGACGAGTGGACGCGCTTTATGAATCTGGTGGATGTCGGCGACAGCACGCAGGCTGATCGCAATGTCACGACCTATTCTATCGCCGTCTATGACCCCGCCCTTGAGAATAAGCTGGCGGGGGAAATTAATTTTCTGGCGGATATGGCTGTTGAAGGTGGCGGTAAGGCCTTCAAAGTCACCGCGGAGAATCACGCCGGTCTGGCAGAAATCCTGCTGCAGATTTTCAATGAGGTGCAGGACATCAACAGCGCCTTCTCGTCGGCCACGCTGCCCGTCAGCGCCAATACACAGGGCACCTTCCTGAATCAGGTGTATATCGCCAGCTTCCGGCCCGACAGCACCGCTTCCCCGCGCTGGACGGGTAACGTTAAACAATATCAGCTGGGGTTTGATGCGGGTGGCAATATTGTCCTTACCGATTCGACCCAGGATATCTCCGGTACGGTCACCTCGGTGACTAACCCCATTACGGGGGCGATTACTGACGATGCGGTGAGCTTCTGGACTACCAACACTCCGACGCGTGCCGATGGCTCCAGTGTCAGCGACTGGCCCTTAGACGGCTTCTGGCGCAACAGCCCGGAAGGGGCGGGTTTTGGTTTGGATTCGCCAGACGGAGAACTGGTAGAGAAGGGTGGCGCCGGGCAGCTATTGCGGATTGATAATCTGCTTAACTCTGACAGCCGCGTGGTCTATACCTGTAACAGTGCTGGTGGTTGCCCTACCGGCACGGAAATGCCCAGCTTCGCCAGCAGCAACAGTACGCTGGTGGCGTCGCTTAATACCCTTCTGGGCGCTGCCCAACAGGGTGGTGGCGCGAGTATCAGTGTAGGGCGTATTGATACCGGCGAGGCGATTTCCACTAGCTGCAGTGGTGGTGGTAATAACACAGTGTGTACGATCACGCATGACGGCACAGGTGGCACGAATCTCGACGCCAATACCGATCAGGTCGTTTTGTTGAACGCCTGGAACGAAGTACAAAACAAACAGGTTTGTACCTTTGCAGCACCCTGCAGTATTAGCAATGTTCAGGACACCAGCTTTGATATCGCCTCAAAGGATATCCCTGATGGCGCGAGCTATAGCAACGCCACTATTGTGGAGGTCAGTCGGGCGGCTACGGTCACCCAGGCCGGTCACGGATTAAACATTGGGGATCAGGTCAAGCTGGAAAACTGCACGGTGGGCAATGAGAGCAATACCTACAATATTGATGCCTTGAAAGGCACAGTGTTGGGGGCCGTACGCAGTAAAATTGATGACGACTCCTATGTGCTCCAGTTGAGCCAGTATGTGCTTGCTGAAAACAATAACGTCAGCTGTGGTGCAAGTACGGTGACGCTGACAGCGGAAAACCTCATTGATTGGGTACGCGGTGAGGATATTAATGGTAACGAGGCGCGCCGAGGCCCCTGTCCGCCTGAAGTTCGGGATGCGAATTGTCCGATTACAGCGCGGGGCTCTATTCACGCCGACGTACTGCACTCCCGTCCAGCTGTTATTAACTACGGTGGCAACACCGGGGTTGTGGTGTTCTACGGCTCTAACGACGGCCACTTCCACGCCATTAATGGCAATCAGGACAGCAATATTTCCAGCGTGCAGCCCGGTGGCGAGTTGTGGAGCTTTGTCGCGCCAGAGTTTTTTGGCAAGCTCAAGCGTCAGTTCAATAATGACCCCTTGGTCAAATACCCCAATGTCGTCGACCCGCGTGCCTTGAAGCGCGATTATTTCTTCGACGGCAGTACCACAATCTTGCAGGACAAGCGCACGGGAACGGCAACCTCGGGCAAGGCGTTTATCTATCTGTCAGCGCGTCGTGGTGGACGCTTGATCTATGCGATGGATGTCAGCAACCCGTTGGCGCCGCGGTTCATGTGGCGCCTGACAGAGCAGCAGGTACCAGAGTTGGGACAAACCTGGTCACAGGCGCAAGTCGGTATGCTTAAACATCATGACAATCCTGTGCTGATTCTCGGTGCGGGCTATGATCCTGCTGAGGATCAGGAACCTGCGCCAGCCAGTAACAGTCAGGGGCGCGGCGTGCTGATTCTGGATGCGATCAGTGGTGAGGTTGTGTGGGCGGCACTGGCGAACTGTTCCGGCGTGGCGCTGGCCAGTGGCGGGCATTGTGAAACGGTTACGGGCATGAATAAATCTTTCCCTGCCGATATTACCTTGCTCGATAAAGATTTCGATGGCTATATCGACCGACTCTATGCCACCGATGTGGGTGGCAATATCTGGCGCGTAGACCTGGAAGCCGATGATCCGCAAACCACGGACTTTGACGAGGTGGAAATCACTAAACTCGCTAGCCTCGGGGGAACCGGTAACAATAATCGCAAGTTCCTGTTCGGCGCGGATGTCGTGCCGACCAACCGCTACGATGCGGTGGTCGCAGTCTCAGGGGACCGTGAGCACCCCTTGTACAGCGCTTCAACCACACCAGGCATTGCCTATAACGTGGAGAATAAATTCTTCATGGTTATGGACAAGAATCTCGGAAAATCGGTGTCGGACAGTTTTACGACCTACACCCTGAACGACTTGGTGAACCAGACCACCTTGCAGTGCAGCGACGATACCGGGGCGGTGGTCGGTTGTGAGACAACAGGGGCAACGAGTCTTTACTTCGGTGGATTGGAAGACAGCTTCGCCGGCTACTACATCGACTTGTTAACGGGAGAGAAGGGCGTAAATGCGCCTCTGGCGGTGGCTGGCAAGGTGTATTTCGGCACGAACCAGCCGGATGTTCCCGATGCGCAAAGCTGTAGTGCAAACCTCGGGAATGCCGGGGCATATATCGTCAATCTGGTGACTGGCGAGCGTCAACGCAATGAATTCTCGGGGGGCGGCTTGCCGCCATCACCGATTGCCGGGCTCGTGACTATCGACGGAAAAACGGTGCCGTTTATCATTGGGGGGGCTGGCCCGTCACCCTTTGACCCGACTACGCCAACGCTGGATTTGTCCGGTGGGCGCAAACGCAGTTACTGGTACTACGAGTAACTGTAATCGGGGCCTGTTATGGGCCCCGCTATTCCATTTCGTACTTTTTCAGCTTGTAGCGAAACTGCCGGAAGGTGATGCCTAGCATGCGGGCGGATTCGGTTTTGTTGCCGTCATTGGCTTCCAGCGCTTCGAGAATAATCGCCTTTTCAATACTCGACACATAGGCCTCGATATCCCCTGCGGCCTGAGCGAGATGATTCGGCTCGCTTATCGCTTCAGCGAGCTGCCCAGGGCTGTCGGGCAGGGACAGGTCACTGGCGCGAATGACATTGCCCTCGCAAAGCGTGGCGGCGCGTTCAATGATGTTCTCCAGTTCGCGAACATTGCCCGGAAATTGGTAGGCGTTCAGGGCTGACAGCGCCTCGTCACTGAGCTGCGGCGCCGTGATGTCCCACTCCCGCGCTATTTTTTCCAGCATGAAGCGGGCGAGTAGAGGGATGTCCTCCTTTCGCTGGCGCAGGCTGGGCACCTGAACCTCAATCACATTAATCCGATAGAAGAGGTCGCTGCGGAAGTGCTCGGCGGCCACTTCTTTGGCCAGATCGCGATGGGTGGCGCTGAGAATGCGCACGTCCACGGGAATCTCCTGGTTCGAGCCGACCCGGCGGATGGCCTTTTCCTGAATGGCACGCAACAATTTCACCTGCATGCTCAGCGGCAGGTCCGCGACCTCGTCCAGAAACAGGGTGCCGCCATTGGCGGCTTCAAACAGGCCTTCCTTGTCACCATAGGCGCCGGTAAAGCTGCCTTTTACATGGCCGAAGAATTCGCTCTCTACCAGCTCGCCGGGAATCGCGCCGCAGTTCACTGGCACAAAGGGCGCATTGCTGCGCGGCCCATTGGCATGAATCAAGCGCGCAACCACTTCCTTGCCGCTGCCCGATTCACCACTGATGTACACCGGCGCCTGACTGCGGGCAAGTTTGTTGATCTGCTCACGCAGTCGCCGGATCTGTTCACTCTCTCCGAGCAGGCGAGTGTTGCGGCTGCTGTCTACCGGGCTGGCCTGGCTGTTATCCAGACGCAAAGCGGATTTGATCAGATTGCGCAGTTGATCGACAGCGAGTGGTTTGTTAATGAAGTCGAAGGCTCCCGCTTTCAGGGCTTCCACGGCCAACTCGGTGCTGCCGAACGCGGTGATGACTGCCACAGCAGTATCGGAACAATGCTGTTGTATATGCCGGACAATATCGAGTCCGGTGCCGTCGGGGAGTTTGATGTCAGTTAAACACAACTGTATCGGCTTACTGGCCAGACAGTGCAGTGCGTCGGCCACACAGCCTACTGCTTCAGTATGGAGTCCCATGCGGCTGATGGTGATTTCCAGCAGTTCGCGAATATCGGGTTCATCATCAATGATCAGTACGGTTTTGCTATTCATCGGTGCCGTGTCGATTATTCTGGAATGGTGCCGCGTTCGGGGTGGGCAAATTGTAACCGAAAACAGCTGGCGCCGTTGTTGTCGCGACGGTAAGAGATGGCGATTTGGTTGGCGAGGCAGAGCTCGCGACAAAGATACAGACCAAGGCCATTACCCTGTGTCTGGGTTGTGAAAAAAGGCTCAAATATCTTGTCTTCGTCGTCGCGATCAATACCCGGCCCGTTATCGATAATGTCCAATGTCAGGCCGCCGCCGGGGGATGTGTGGCTCAGTTGAAACTGGATAAGCGCTTCGCCATGGGCGGCAATGCCGTGGCGGATGCCATTTTCCACGATGTTGCTGATGATCTGCGACAGCTGACTCTGGTCGACGTTAATCGTGTCGTGTTCGGTGTTGGCGTCGATCTGTAGTCGGGTTTTATCAGGATGGTTGCCGTGCCAGTCCCGACAGAACGTTTCCAGCCACGGCCGCAGGGCAAACTGCCGGGGTTGCGCGAGGCGGCCCCGCGAAAGCTCCAGAATGTTTTTGATAATGTCGTTCATGCGGTTGGCATGACTTTGGATAATGGCGACAAAGCGGGCGTCGCTGCTGATCAGGTCCGGCGATTCGCGCAGAAGCTGCGCGGCGTGGCTGATCGCTGCCAGCGGGTTGCGAATTTCGTGGGCGATACTGGCGGTAAAGCGGCCCAGGGAGGCCAGCTTCAGGTTCTGGGCGCGTTGATTGATCTTGCTGATATTCTCTATGTACATCAGCACATCGTCGCCGTGTTGAGGCGCGAGATAGGTCAGGTTTACATGCAGTTCTACGCCTGAGGGCTGCAGTTGAATAATCGTTGAGTGCCCGTTGCCGCTGTTGCTCATGGCGATGAGCTGCGGCGGCGCGTACTGCTGTGTTTTTTCGGGGTCGGCGGGTAACTGCAGCAGTTCAATAGCGGCGGCATTGCTGAGCTTAATGCGCCCTGTGCGCGACATCACCAGAATGCCGGTTTGCATACGCTGAACAATGCTCTGGTTAATCTGCGAGAGCTGTTCCAGGTCGTTGCGTCGGCTTTCGGCCAACCCCTGGGCTTTAACGATTCGGGCACTGAGGTGGCGAATGGCGATGGCGGTAGAAAAGTAGGCGATCCCCATCATGCCCGAGGTAACGAACTGCTGGGTGGCTACCCGTTCGCTGAGCGTGTGTGCGGCGACTTCGCCTATGCCGGCAATGGTCGCCAGTGAGGCCAGCGACAGACACAATCGCGCAGGCAGCGTCATGCTGGCAGCGCTGATGCTGACAATCAGTAATAAAGTGAGGCCGCTGTCGGTGCTTGTCGAGCAATAGCTCATCAGCATAATGCTGCCGATATCGACAAAGAATTCGAAAAACAGTCCGGTGTCGCTGTAGTCGCGGGTGATCAGCAGGTGTTGCAGAAAGACCAGCAGGCTGAAGCCCAGATAGGCGGTGACGGTTGCCATGAATACGCCGGGCAGGTTGCTGCCGAGAATGCTGTTGCTGGCGCCCAGCAGGTAGCTTAAAAACAGGGTGCCAGCGAGCAACAAGCGGTAGGTAGCATAAATGCGCATGACCGCGCGGCGCTGGTTGGGGTCGTAGGCAGTGGGCATGGTGGACTCATTAATTCGGCTGTTGCCAGTGTATCTGCCAATTCCTGCGGATGCACACCGCGAGTTTTGATAGAATACCGCGTCGACGGCGAGCGGTGCCCGGTTGGGGCGTGCCGCCACAGCAACACGGAATCCCTTTAATGACCACGCTTCGCATTGTGACTGCTCAGATTAACCCCGTGGTGGGGGATATCGAGGGCAATACCGACAAAATTCTCGATACCATTGCGCGGGCCACGGCGGCCCACAATCCGCAACTGATACTGTTCCCCGAGTTGGTGGTCACCGGCTATCCGCCTGAAGACTTGTTGCTTCGTGCCAGCCTTTCTCATCGCGTCGATCGCGCACTGCAGCGCATCGCGCAGGCAACTAGTGAAGCCTACGTCATTGTCGGTTATCCCCGGAGTCGCGAAGATGGACTGTACAACGCCGCCGGGGTGTTTTATCGCGGTCGCATGCAGTATGAGTATTTCAAACAATGCCTGCCGAATTACCGCGTATTTGATGAGAAACGCTATTTCAGGGAAGGCAAGGAAAGCCTGGTGTTCGATTTCTTTGGCGTACCGACGGCGGTCAGTATCTGCGAAGACGTCTGGCAGGACGGCCCAACGTCGGCGGCACGCTCTCAGGGTGCGCAGTTGATGCTTAACCTGAGCGCCTCGCCATTTCACGCGGGTAAACAAATCGAGCGTGAAGCACTGCTGGCTCAGCGCGCCTGGCAGGGCGGAATGCCGGTGGTGTACTGCAATCTTGTCGGCGGTCAGGATGAGCTGGTTTTCGACGGCGCTTCGATGCTGGTATCCAAAGAAGGGGAGCTGCTGGCGCGCAGCCCGGCCTATCAGGAGCACCTCGCCTGCATGGATGCCACCTGGAACGGCAAAACGCTGAGCTTTGCCGAGGGCGACATTACCGAGCTCAAGCCGGTCCTCGAAGACGTCTACGAGACGCTGGTGCTGGGCGTTCGCGACTACGTAAACAAAAACGGTTTCAAAGGGGTGGTTCTCGGTCTGTCTGGCGGTATTGACTCTGCGCTGACGCTGGCGATAGCCGTCGACGCACTCGGTGCTGAGCGGGTCGAAGCCGTGATGATGCCCTTTCGCTACACGTCGTCGATGAGCGTGAGCGACGCCGAAGAGCAGGCACGGTTGCTGGGCGTTCGCTATTCCTGTATCTCCATTGAACCCATGTATGACGCCTTTATGGCGGCCTTGGCTGACGAGTTTGCCGGGCTGGATGCGGATACAACCGAGCAGAACTTGCAGGCGCGTTGCCGGGGCGTGTTGCTGATGGCGATTTCCAACAAGAAAGGCTCGCTAGTGCTGACGACCGGCAATAAGAGCGAGGTTGCTGTCGGATACTCAACCCTGTACGGCGATATGGCGGGCGGCTTTGATGTGCTCAAAGATGTGGCAAAGACCCGCGTATTTGAGCTGGCGAGATTCCGCAATACCCGCGCCGCTGCCATTCCACAGCGCGTCATAGAACGCCCACCTTCGGCCGAACTGGCGCCGGATCAGAAAGATGAGGACAACCTGCCGCCCTACGAGACGCTCGACAAAATTCTCGAGCGCTATATCGAGCGCGACGAAAGTGCCGAGGCCATTATTGCGGAAGGCTTTGACCGAGAGACGGTTTACCGGGTGCTGCGGCTGGTAGACATTAATGAGTACAAGCGTCGTCAGGCGCCGATTGGCACAAGAATTACCGAGCGGGGCTTTGGTCGCGATCGACGCTATCCGATCACCCAGAAGTGGCCTATTGGTGACTAAATTGGCGACTAGGTTGTCAGTGGCGAAAACTTTGGGCAAATAAAAAGGGCGCTTATTGCGCCCTTTTTATTACCGGTCAGGAATTACTCCTGACCCTTCTGGCGGTTGTCAAAGCGCGGTGGCTCATAGCGGTCGATCAATCCGAAGGTCGCTTTGTTGAGGAACGAGCCTTCCTGATCAATACCCACTTCGCTCAGGAAGTTGCCGTCTTTGTCCAGGTTTGGATGATCGGGGTAGTTTCTGCGCAGCACGGTGAGTGTCTGCTCAGCAAGGTCGTCCATACCCAGCAACAGGTAGGCTTGAACCATCACTGCCAGCGCGTCCGGCACGGCCGGCGTCTGCGGCAGGTTCTCAATCACATAGCGGCCACGGTTAGCTGCGGCCAGATAGGCTTTGCGCTTGAAGTAATAGTTCGCCACGTTAATTTCGTAACGGGCCAGTCGGTTGCGCAGATAAATCATCCGCGCCCTGGCATCGTCGGCGTAGGCGCTGTCGGGAAAGCGTTGCAGCAACTGACGGAAGTCTTCAAAGGACTGGGTAGCTGCGCCTGGATCGCGCTGGGTCATATCGGTGGGAATAAACCGCTCGAGTAAGCCTTCGCCCTCGGTGTAGTTAGAAAGGCCGCGCATATAATAGGCGTAGTCGACTTTCTCGTGGCCGGGGTGCAGGCGAATAAATCGGTCGGCGGCGGCGACGGCGGCTTCGTTATCACCCGCCCGATAGTGGGCGTAAATGATTTCCAGCTGTGCCTGCTCGGCGTAGGGGCCGAAGGGATAACGACTTTCCAGCATTTGCAGGTTCTGAATGGCAAGTGAAAAATTCTTGCTGTTCAGGTAGCCTTGCGCGGTTTCGTAGATCTCCCGCTCCGACAGCTCAGGCCGGTCCGGTTTACTGGCACAGGCAGCCAGCGTGCTTATTAGTAGGAGTGCTAGGAGCTTGGTAAACGCGTTCATGTATCCGTTCCAGATGGCGGAAAAACCCCGCTTTGCGAGGGCCTGCTATTTAACCACAGCGGCAGGGTGGTATAAAGGAGGCCCCGGAGATTCACTATGACAGAAATTATCAATCGCCAGGAAGCCGTACCGGCCGCCTTGAACTATGCGCGTTTCGACCAGGCGGCCAGCAGCATGTTCCCCGAATTTTCCCGTTCGCGTTTGCAGGCCTGGATTAAGAGCGGTGCGCTCAAGGCCAATGGCGAGGTATTGCGTCCCCGCGACAAGGTGCACGAGGGCGACGTACTCAGCCTGAGTGCCGAGCTGCAGCCAGAGGGGCGCTTTGAGCCCGAGCCTATTGCGCTGGATGTGGTCTATGAAGACGAGGATATCCTCGTTATCAATAAGCCCGCTGGTCTGGTCGTGCACCCCGGTGCTGGCAATCCCGGCGGCACGCTGCTTAATGCACTGCTCAATCACAGCCCGGTGATGGACACGCTGCCGCGCGCCGGTATCGTTCACCGTCTTGATCGCGATACCACCGGTCTGATGGTGGTGGCGAAAACGCTGGAAGCCCATAACGATCTGGTCATGCAGTTGCAGGCTCGCGACGTCCACCGGGAATACGATGCGGGGGGGATGGGCAGCATGACCGGTGGCGGTGTCGTCGACGAGCCGATGGGGCGACACCCGCAGCAGCGTACGAAAATGGCGGTGCTGCAAGTGGGGGGAAAAGAGGCGATTACTCACTATCGTCTGCAAAAACGTTACCGAGACCACAGCCATGTGCGCTGCTTTCTGGAAACGGGGCGTACCCACCAGATTCGCGTCCATATGGCGCATATTCGCCATCCCTTGGTCGGCGACAGCACGTATGCCGGGCGACCGCGTCTGCCCAAGGGCGCGAGCGAGGAGCTGGTGGATATGCTGCGAACCTTTCCGCGCCAGGCACTGCATGCCCGCAAACTGGAGCTGCAACATCCGCGCAGCGGCGATACCCTGAGTTGGGAAGTGCCTCTGCCGGACGATATGAAAGCCCTGCTGGCGGTACTTGATGCCGAGGAAAAACGGCGGTGATACTGCCTGACTGGCCTGCGCCCGCGAATGTACTGGCGGTGAGCACCGAGCGGGAAGCGCCGTCGGGCGGCGGTGCCAGCGAAGGGGATTATGCCAGTTTTAATCTTGGCGACCATGTGGGCGATCACCCCGATGCTGTGGCGGCTAATCGCCGTACTTTGTTGGATGATTTAAAGCCAAAGGGTGTCGAGGCTATCCAGTGGCTTCAGCAAGTGCACGGCACCGCCGTGTTTCACGCGAATGAAGTATCGCCTAATGCAGTGCCCCCACCGGAAGCCGATGCAGTGACGACTGATCGTCGCGGGCTGGCACTGGCCATTATGACCGCCGATTGCCTGCCGGTATTGTTCTGTGATCGTCTGGGCACACAGGTGGCTGCTGCCCACGCGGGCTGGCGGGGACTGTGCCAGGGCGTGCTGGCAGAGACCATCGCGTCTTTTACTTGCTCCCCGGATACCTTGATGGCCTGGATGGGGCCCGCAATCTCGATCCGGCATTTTGAGGTAGGAGCGGAGGTGCGGGATACCTTTCTCGACGCGTTTTCAGGGCCGTCAGCAGAAGACATTGCCCGCTGTTTTGTCCCTCAGCCTGGGGTCGGCGACAAATTTCACGCGGATCTCTATCAACTGGCCCGTCTTCAGTTGAAAAGCTGTGGTGTTGCCGCCATATACGGGGGACAGCACTGCACGTTTGCCGATGAGAGTCGTTTTTACTCTTACCGGCGTCAGCCGCGCTGTGGCCGTCAGGCCAGCTTGATTGCCCTGGTGTAGCGTCACGGAAGTCGCACATTTTTTTCAGCACACCTTGAAACTCCGTTACGCAACCCCATCTCTATAAAAGACCTTATTGATAGTGTGGTTAATGCCGCGCTGATGGAGATGCCGCTTATGCGTATTGATCGATTCACCAACTCACTGCAAACCGCGCTGGCCGATGCCCAGTCGCTGGCGCTGGGGCGCGACCATCAATATATCGAACCCGAGCACCTGCTGGCCGCGATGCTGAAGCAGCAGGGCGGTTCCGTGCGTCCGATGCTCAGCCAGGCCGGCGCGCAAGTCGCCTCTCTGGATACCGCCGTGACTGCGGCCCTGGATAAACTGCCCCGCGTCGAGGGCGCGCCGGGCGATGTACACGTCTCACAAAGCCTGGGGCGGGTTTTTAATATTACCGACAAGCTGGCGCAGCAGCGCGGCGACGCCTATATCTCCAGCGAGCTGGCGGTGCTTGCCATGCTGGAGTCGGCCAGTTCGGTCAGCAAGTTGCTCAAGGATGTGGGCGTGGACAAAGCGGCGCTTGAGGCCGTGATTGAAAAGTTACGAGGAGGGCAGGCGGTGAACGACGCCTCTGCAGAAGAAAACCGGCAAGCGCTGGAGAAATACACCATCGACCTGACTGAGCGCGCGGAGTCCGGCAAGCTCGATCCGGTGATTGGTCGCGACGATGAAATCCGCCGCACTATTCAGGTCTTGCAGCGCCGCACCAAGAACAACCCGGTGCTGATCGGTGAGCCCGGCGTGGGTAAAACGGCGATCGTCGAGGGCTTGGCGCAGCGCATTATCAACGGTGAAGTGCCCGAGGGTCTGAAGGACAAGCGAGTGTTGTCGCTGGATCTGGGGGCGCTGCTGGCCGGTGCCAAATTCCGCGGTGATTTTGAAGAGCGCCTCAAATCGGTTCTGAATGAGCTGGCCAAAGAAGAAGGTCGGGTCATTCTGTTTATCGATGAGCTGCACACGATGGTCGGTGCGGGCAAAGCCGATGGCGCGATGGACGCGGGTAATATGCTTAAGCCGGCGCTGGCTCGTGGCGAGTTGCACTGCGTGGGCGCGACGACGCTGGATGAGTATCGCCAGTACATTGAAAAGGACGCCGCGCTGGAGCGTCGCTTCCAGAAGGTCCTGGTGGAAGAGCCCTCGGAAGAAGACACCATTGCAATTCTTCGCGGCCTGAAAGAGCGCTACGAAGTTCACCACGGTGTTGATATCACCGACTCGGCAATTATCGCCGCGACCAAACTCTCGCAGCGCTATATCACCGACCGGCAGTTGCCCGACAAGGCCATCGACCTGATCGATGAGGCCGCCAGCCGCATTCGCATGGAAATCGACTCCAAGCCGGAGGTGATGGATAAGCTTGAGCGCCGTTTGATCCAGTTGAAAATTCAGCGCGAGGCGGTGAAAAAAGACGAGGATGAGTCTGCCCGCAAGCAGTTGGATAAACTCGATGCAGATATCGACAAGGTGGAGAAAGAGTACGCTGATCTGGAAGAAGTCTGGAAGGCGGAAAAAGCCACCCTAAGCGGCAGCGCCCAGGTGAAGAGTGAACTGGAGCAAGCGAAGCTGGATCTGGAGGCGGCCCGTCGCAGCAGTGATCTGAGCAAAATGTCTGAGCTGCAATACGGCGTAATTCCCGAGCTGGAGAAACAGCTGGCGTCGGCGGATGCGGCTGAGCACGGCGAGATGCAGCTGCTGCGTAACAAGGTATCGGACGAAGAAGTGGCCGAAGTGGTGTCCCGCTGGACAGGCATTCCTATCAGCAAAATGCTGGAGGGCGAGAAAGACAAACTACTGCGCATGGAAGACGCGCTGCACAAGCGCGTGGTGGGGCAGGCCGAGGCGGTGGATGCAGTGTCCAATGCAGTGCGTCGCAGTCGGGCAGGCCTGAGCGACCCCAATCGCCCCAACGGGTCTTTCCTGTTCCTCGGGCCGACCGGTGTGGGCAAAACTGAGCTGTGTAAGGCATTGGCCAATTTCCTGTACGACAGTGAAGAGGCCATGGTGCGCATCGACATGTCGGAATTCATGGAGAAGCACTCCGTGGCACGGTTGATCGGTGCCCCTCCGGGCTATGTGGGTTACGAGGAAGGCGGTTATCTCACCGAAGCGGTGCGCCGTCGGCCATACTCACTGCTGCTCCTTGATGAGGTGGAGAAAGCGCATCCGGATGTGTTCAACATTTTGCTGCAGGTGCTGGATGACGGTCGACTGACCGATGGCCAGGGTCGCACCGTGGACTTCCGCAACACAGTGATTGTGATGACCTCCAACCTCGGTTCGGATGTGATTCAAGAGCTGACCCGCAATGGCGCCGAGTATGGCGCGATCCGCAATGCCGTAATGGATGTGGTATCCGGTCACTTCCGCCCCGAGTTTATCAACCGTGTTGATGAGCTGGTGGTGTTCGAGCCGCTGGCGAAGGATCAGGTGCGGGCGATTGCCAATATTCAGCTCGAGATCCTCAACAAGCGTCTGGCCGAGCGCGAACTAAGCCTGGTGTTGAGTGACGAAGCGATGGATCGCCTGGCGGAAATCGGCTTCGACCCGGTATTCGGTGCACGGCCGCTGAAACGCGCGATCCAGCAACAGATCGAAAACCCGTTGGCACAGCGTCTGTTGCAGGGAGAATTTGTTCCGGGACAGCAAATCCGGGCAGAAATTGATGGAGATCAACTCAGCTTCAAGGCGGCGACGTTACAGTAGCCCTGCGACAAAGCAACCCGCCCTTTACATGCCCGGCTCTCCCGCCGGGCTTTTTTTTTGATCCAATCACCGTCCGCGCCTCGTACGCCTAATTGCAAAAAATAAGTACATTTACGTACATTCGAGGTGATGTCATGAGAACTGTCCGATTTGTAAGTCGGTTCGCGCTGCCAGCGCTGACCGCGGCTGTGTTTGCGGTGAGCGCAAACGCTTCTAGCCACAGGGAAGCACCATTTATCGCTGGCGCACCCAAAGTCGACGGAACCGACTTCTATCTCTTTCGCAGTTATGAACCCGGCCGCGATGGTTTCATCACGGTTATCGCAAATTACCAGCCGTTGCAGGATGCCTATGGTGGGCCCAACTATTTCACCATGGACCCTCAGGCGCTGTACGAAATTCACATCGATAACAACGGCGACTCACGAGAAGATTTGACCTTCCAGTTTCAGTTTTCCAATGCCTACGGGCAGGCGAATGCCAGCGGACTGATCAGTGACGGCCAGGTGAAAACCGGGGAGGACGAGCAGGGCGGCGATATTTTGGTTCAGGTGCCACTTGCTGCTGTCGGAGGCGGTAGCGGTACCTCGCCGGGGCTGCTGAACGTGGTCGAGACATTTACGGTGGACCTTGTCACCGGAGACCGTCGCAGTGGGCAGGAGAGTTCGGTTACCAATCTCAGCTCCGGTGCCAGCCAGTTCGTGAAACCCGTTGATAACATCGGCAACAAGACGATTCCCGATTACGAAGGCTACGCGGCGCAGTTTGTTTACGATATCGCCATCCCTGGCTGCAGCAGCTCCGGACGGATGTTTGTCGGTCAGCGGCAGGAAGGCTTTGTGGTGAACCTCGGTCAGGTATTTGATCAGGTGAACCTCAACCCGCTGGGTGCGCGCGACAGCGCCAGCAACACGATCGGCGACAAGAACGTGACCTCGCTGGCGCTGGAGCTGCCTATTTCCTGTGTTACCACCGACACTGAAACCGTGGTCGGTGCCTGGACGACGGCGAGCAAGCCGCAAGCCCGTCTGTTGAACTCGAAGCCGGTGGGGCCGGTCGCCGACAGTAATGGTCAGGGCCCCAGTGTTGAGGGCGGCGCTTGGACGCAGCTTTCACGATTGGGCAGCCCGTTGGTGAACGAGGTAGTGATCGGTATTACCGACAAAGACAAGTTCAATGCCAGCGAGCCCGCTGACGACGTGAGCAATTTCGCCAACTATGTGCTGTACCCGACACTGCCGGTGCTGGTCGATGTGCTGTTCCCCGGTGCCACCACCGTTCCTGCGACCCCACGTAACGACCTGCTGGCGGCATTCGTTACCGGTGTGGCGGGCCTGAACCAGCCGGCGTCCGTTCAGCCCGGCGAAATGCTGCGTTTGAACACGCAGATCGCACCAGCGCCGCTGGTTTCCCAAGGCGAACTGGGCTTCCTTGATTGTGACTTGGCCGGCTTCCCCAACGGTCGTCGTCCGGTTGACGATGTGGTCGATATCGCCCTCACCGTGGCACTGGGTGCGATTACTGCCAACAACCCCAACCAACTGCAAACCTGCGATCTCAGCGGCGTAGCTCCGGTAATCGTCAACGCTGGCGCGGTGGCAAATGACGGCGCCAAGCCCGATCGCTTCAGTTACCTCTCTGGCTTCCCGTATCTGGCGACACCTATCGCGGGTTCACCCTGAGGCCAATGGCGCAGACAGGAGAGAGAGTGATGAAAAAGTGGATACTATTCGTTGGGTTCATAGTAAGCATCAGCGCCTGTTCATGGGATGATGATGGCGATGGTCGTCAGAAGGCTGATCGCGATGGGGTCTTTGCTGCCACCTTTGCACAGGCCTTCAATCAGCAGCCCAATGACGAGCCGATTGATGTCAACGGCGTGAAGCCGGAAACGCTGGATCAGCAGTCTTATGACGGCTTCATAAAATAGCCAGGCGATTTAGCAGAACGAGGGGGCGACATGATCGCCCCCTCTTTGTTAGGGCTCTTTAGGAATCGTTAGGGAGAAAAGATGGTGCCCAAGGACATATGGCTATTCACGCTTGGCTTGCTGATGGCGGGTGCGGTGGATGCGGCGATTCCGCCTGTTGCCTGGCCTGCTGATGAGTTTCGTTTGGCAAAGGTTCCTCTCGTTGTCGCTCCGCCTGAAGACCCGACGTCCGCCAAAAAGGCGGATGTCGCTGAGCTGCTTGACGAGGTCGAGCAGGCCATCCGCGCTTTTCGTGAACAGGGGAACCCCCGCCGTTTGGGAGAAGCCGAGCGTCTGCTCAACGGCGACCTTTCCGCGGAGGAGGTCAGTCGTGATCAACGCTGGCGCTATGCCTTCTTGCAGTCGCAACTGGCCCAGAGCCTGCACCAGTTCGAGCGCGCCTGGCACTATTTGACGGAGGCTGAGCGGAGTATTCAGCAACTCGAGGAGCCTGACAGGCGTCGCGATGCGACGATGCAATGGTTACTGGCGGCCTACCACCTGGCTTTGGTCCAGGGTGATTACGCGGTAGCGCAGGGTCACTGCGCGGCGATGGGAGAGCTTGTCGCGAGCCTTTATCGTCAGGCCTGCCAGATATACTTGCGCGGCCTTCGGGAGCAAGACCCCGGTGCCTTGAACGAGCTGCAAGCACTGATCGCGAACCACTTGCTTGGCGGCGATGTCGCTTTGCATTGGATAGCGGTCTCTCGAGCTGACCTTGCCGATCGCCTTGCCGATGACAGTGCGCTCGACGCATGGCGGATGGCGCTGCTGCTTTCACCTGAAGATCGTTACACCCGTTCCAGATACTGCGAAGCCGCACTTAGTGCGGAACAGTTCCAGCGGGCACTGAGCCTGAGCGCGGCTGAGGCGGATGATGAGGCGATGCTGTTGTGCCGTTTGATGGCCCTGCATGGGCTGACCTCGCAGGCGTCTGTCGACGCAGGCCTGCAAGCGGACTACCTGCAACTGCGAGCGCAGGTAGAGCAACGCTTCACCGAAATGGCGCGGAGGGGGGACATTCCCGCCAGTCGACACCGTGCGCGTTACCTGCTTGAGATTGAGGGGCGGCAGCGGGAAGCACTGGAAATGGCGGAAGAGATCTGGACTGAGCAGCGTGAGTGGCCAGATCGGCAACTGCTGTTAGATGCCCGCGCCGCCGTGGAGGATGAGCGATGAGGGCGCTTCTATATCTGTTGTTGCTCAGCGCGTTGCCGCTTGCTGTGCAGGCGCATAAGAACAGCGACAGTTTTCTGTACTTCCATGATCAGTCTTGGCGGCTGGATATCGCCGTCGAGGATCTGCAGCGCCTCGATGATATCGACCGCTCACCCCGCGATGGCGCCGTGACGGTCCGAGAAGTGCGTGATGCCGAGGCGGCGTTGGGGGACATTATTGGCGCCGGATTGTCACTGACTCGCGGTCAGCTTCGCTGTGCGCTAGACGTCAAGCTGATTGGCTTTACCCAGCACAGTGACGGCCATTACGCCGCGTGGCAGCTTGAGTCACCTTGCAGCGAGGAGCCCGAAGGTCTGTCGCTCAGCTACCGACTACTATTCGATATCGACCCCTTTCATCGGGTTCTCTACGACCTGCAATATCAGGGTGAGACGCTCAAGCTGGGAGTGCTGGGGCCGAGTGATCCGACGCTAGAGTTCGCTAGGGGCGATGTTTGGAGTACCGCAGGTACTTTCTTCTGGCAGGGCATGTTGCACATGTTGCTCGGCTACGATCATTTACTCTTTTTGTTGGCATTGCTGCTGCCCATTGCGCGTGGTGGGGAGTATCGGGGAACACGCAGGGATGTACTGAAGGCCAGTGCCTGGGTGATTACTGCCTTTACTGTTGCCCACAGTGTAACGCTGGTTGCCGCAACGCTGGGCTGGGTGGTCTTGCCCTCGGGGCCGGTCGAGCTTCTGATTGCGATTTCGATTGTGGTCAGCGCGCTGCTGGCAATCGCCGGTCGTGACCGGGGGCGTCAGTGGTTATTGGCTGCCGGTTTCGGCCTGATACACGGTTTTGGCTTTGCCAGCATGCTGAGTGAACTACTCAGCGGTTGGCGCAACACCGCGCTGGCTCTGGCGAGCTTCAATATTGGCGTTGAAGTGGCGCAGTTATTGGTGATGGTGCTACTGCTGCCGCTGTTGCTGGTGGCCAATCAACGCGTTTGGTATCGCCGCTACGGGTACTACGGCCTGTTGTGGTTGATCGCGGCCGCTGGGCTTTGGTGGGCTGCCCAGCGATTGTAATACTCGCCGTGATCAGTTGCAGTGGATGCGAATGGCTTCTTCAGCGCGCAGGCGTTGCTGCTCAATTTCCTCGGCTGTCAGGTACCTTGCTTTGCCGTCAGCGTCTGTCGCTCTGATTCGGGCGCCGTGCGTCGAGAGCGATTGCAAGTTGCCCTTGGCCTGCTCGCAAATGCTTGGGTCTTTGGGAGGCAGTACTTCCATTGAGGCGTTGTCGGCGGGTGACGCCTGGGGCGCTTCGCCGTCTGCGGCTGTCGGTTCATCCTCAGAGATACTGCGTCGCCCGGTCTGGGTTTCGACAAACTCATAGCGCTGTCCGACCGGTGGCTGCTGACTGAAGTGCACTTTGCCCTCGCTGTCGGTCCAGCGATAGTAACCGCTCTTGGCGGCGAGCAGGTGGCTGCTGCTAAGCATCAGGGTCAGCCCAAGGCCGGAAATCAGCAGAATTTTCTTTATCATCGTCGACAGCTGCCAGAGTGAATCGTGTTCTGATTATGGCAGATTCCCTCTGTGCCACACAAAGGCGGATCACAATTTCGCCGAAGCGCGGAAAAGCCGTAAAAAACTGGCAGTTAGGCGCAGTTTGCCTTGACAAAAAAGGGGGCAGGTTAAAAAATAGCCGGTCTACCCGTAATGGGTTTGATGGCTGTTTTCCGCGCTGCTTACCTGCGGCCAATTTACAGAGTGCAACTAAAGCTGTTGTGCTGCTACACACGTAGTTCCATTCACTCAGCAGACACATGACCTGTGTTGCGAGATTGCCCGCTTCGCTTACCCCGCGAGGCAAATATGGCCGCCATGGCGGCATTTGGCGATTCGCCCAAACACTGCAAGGTGTTTGGCAGGTATGTGTTTCGACATCACATGCGTTCACATTAAGTGCGTTTCCGGTTGGCAGCCGGGGGCGTGGCGACGGAATTTTTTGATTCAGACTGAAGCGAGGGTCTTTCAGTGGAGTTGTTATCTGGCGGCGAAATGATCGCACGCGCCTTGGAAGACGAGGGTGTTGAATTCATCTTCGGCTATCCCGGTGGCGCGGTACTACACATCTACGACGCATTGTTTAAAAGTTGCAAGGTGCCGCATATTTTGGTGCGTCACGAGCAAGCGGCCACCCATGCGGCCGACGGCTATGCACGCGCAACCGGCAAGCCGGGCGTGGTGCTGGTCACCTCTGGTCCGGGTGCCACCAATGCCATTACCGGTATTGCCACCGCGTACATGGATTCGATCCCGATGGTGGTGCTGTCGGGGCAGGTAATGAGCCACCTGATCGGCGAAGATGCCTTTCAGGAAACGGATATGCTGGGTATTTCACGGCCTATCGTGAAGCACAGCTTCCAGGTTACCAAGACTGAAGAAATTCCCGAGATGATCAAGAAGGCGTTCTACATTGCCTCCAGTGGTCGTCCCGGCCCGGTGGTGGTTGATCTGCCGAAGGATTTGACTAACCCGCACGACAAGTTCGAGTACAACTACCCGAAAAAGGTGAAGCTGCGCTCTTACACGCCGGCCAGTCGTGGTCACAGCGGACAAATCAAGAAGGCCGCCAGCCTGCTGCTGGCCGCCAAGCGCCCAGTGATTTATGCGGGTGGCGGTGTGGTGCAGGGCAATGCCTCTCCACAGCTGCGTGAGTTGGCGAGAGAATTGAACTTCCCGGTCACCAATACGCTGATGGGCCTGGGGGCCTATCCGGGCAGCGATCGCCAGTTCCTGGGTATGCTGGGCATGCACGGTTTCTACGAAGCCAACAATGCGATGCATCACAGCGATGTGATTCTGGCGGTGGGTGCACGTTTCGATGACCGCGTGACCAATACCACCAGCAAGTTCTGCCCCGGTGCCAAGATTATTCATATCGATATCGACCCGGCGGCGATCTCAAAAACCATCAATGCCGATGTGCCGATCGTTGGTCCGGTGGATTCGGTGTTGACCGAGCTGATCGCACTGGTGCGTGAGCTGCGTACCGAGCAGCCTGAGCTGCCAGATCAAAGTGCGCTCAAGCACTGGTGGGAACAGATCGACGAGTGGCGTGACACTCACGGCCTGTGGACCAAGCCGCGTTACGACACCAGCACGCCGTACATCAAGCCACAGCAGGTTATCGAGACGCTGTGCAAGGTGACCGGCGGTAAAGCCTTCGTCACCTCCGACGTGGGTCAGCACCAGATGTTTGCGGCTCAATACTACAAGTTTGATGAGCCACGTCGCTGGATCAACTCCGGTGGTCTGGGCACCATGGGCTTTGGTCTGCCCGCGGCGATGGGCGTCAAGCTGGCTTTCCCCGATGCCGACGTGGCCTGTGTGACGGGCGAAGGCAGTATCCAGATGAATATTCAGGAGCTGTCGACCTGCGCCCAGTACAACATTCCGGTGAAGATTCTCAATCTTTACAACGGCTATTTGGGCATGGTGAAACAATGGCAGGACATGCAGTACGAAGGCCGCTACTCACAGAGTGTGTACGAGGACTCGCTGCCAGATTTCATTAAACTGGCTGAGGCCTATCACCACTCCGGCGTGAAGGTCACTCAGTTGAGTGATCTGGAAGAGGCGATGAAAGAAGTGTTTGCCCGCAAGAACGAGCTGGTATTCATGGATATTCATGTCGATCCCCACGAGCACGTGTACCCCATGCATGTGGCCCCCAACGGCAGCATGCGCGATATGTGGCTGAGCAAAACGGAGCGGACCTGATGCGGCGGATTATTTCAGTACTCATGGAAAACGAGCCCGGTGCACTGTCGCGGGTAGTGGGCCTGTTCTCACAACGCGGTTACAACATTGAGACGCTCAATGTGGCGCCGACCGAAGACCCGACCATGTCGCGGTTGACCCTGACCACCATCGGCGACGATCACAAGATCGAGCAGATCACCAAGCACCTCAACCGCCTGGTGGACGTGGTCAAACTGGTCGACCTGTCTGAGGGCGCGCATATCGAGCGCGAACTGATGTTGGTAAAAGTGCGGGCGACCGGTGCCCAGCGCGCCGAGATCAAGCGCTGTACCGATATCTTCCGTGGCCAGATCGTGGACGTAGGCCCCAGCGTGTACACCATTCAGGTGACCGGCGCGGCCGACAAGCTCGACTCCTTCCTGGAGGCGGTCGGTGAGGCCGCCATCATGGAAGTGGTACGCAGCGGCGTATCCGGTATCGCCCGGGGCGAGAAAGTCCTCAGTCTGTGACCTCGAGTCGCTGCGAGAGATTGTGAACAAGGCGCCTGCGGGCGCCTTTTTATGTGGCTCGCATCCAGCCCGGTATAGTAGTCAGCATCGTTATTGCGGGAGGCATGGCGTGGGCGCTGCCGATCAAGAATTCACTGAGTATGTGCTCGACCTGATGCAAGTGGTCGGCCCGGTTACTGCGCGGCGCATGTTCGGCGGCTACGGCTTGTTTCTCGACGGGCTGATGATTGCGCTGATAATAAAGCGGGTGCTGTATCTGAAAGCCGATGCATTGAGTAAAGACGACTTTGTCAGCGAGGGGCTGGCCGCCTTCGAATATCACAAGCAGGGCAAGCCTTACACCTTATCGTATTACGAGGCCCCGGAAACCGTCTTTGACGATCTCGATGCCATGCACAAATGGGGCAATAATGCCTATGGTGCTGCCTTGAGGGCGGCGGCGAAGAAGGCGCGTAAACGCGGATAAGCGTTTCATAAAAAGCGAATAATGGGAGTGGAATGGCGTACCCGATTGACCGGCGTTGCCGGTACAGAGGATTGTGTTCTTACCCGCCGGCCTGCGACGAAATATGGTCGAGGTACATCAAACCGTGAATCCTGAGTACGAGCGCGATGGTTATTTACGGGTTGCTGGCGCTTTATCGTCGACGGAAATTGCCCAGCTAAACACGCTGTTGAGCGCGTATTACTCCGCATGGATCGAGACCAATGAGGAGGCGTTCCGGCTTGGGGCGATCAACGCGGCTTACCTGACCGCGCCGGATTTACTCAGTCCGTCACAGCGAGAAACTCTGTTTCAATTTTTGGGTTCTCCTACATTGATGGCCCAGGTCAATGCGGTCTTTGACTCAGCGCCATGCTTCATGAATACCCAACTGTTTTTCGATCCTGCGGATCCGGCTCAGGCAAATTACTGGCATCGCGATCCTCAATACCACCTCGATGAATGCCAGCAGCGTGCAGCGTTAACAGGGCCTGAGGTCGTGCATTTTCGCATCGCGACAAAACACGAGTCGGGTATCGAGCTGGTGCCTGGCAGTCACCGTCGCTGGGATACGCCCCAGCAGTGGTCGGTGCGAATGGGGCTGGCGGGGCGGCAACCGGCGGATGATTTGCCGGGAAGCGAGAGGATTGCCCTGGAGCCCGGAGACCTGCTGATTTTCTCCGCCAATATGCTGCATCGAGGGCTTTACGGTGGCCAGCGCCTGGCATTGGATGTGCTGTTTTGTGATCCCGACCCAAGTCTACTAGAATTCCTCAGCCGCCATTGCCTGCCAGGCCCGGAGGCCATTGCCAAAATGGATATGCCATCCGCGTTTCTGAATACACTGGCGTTGATGGCAGATAATCACAATTAGTCGATACAGGGCAGGCGGTAGACATAACAACGAATACAACCGTCATAGAGAACGATTATGAAGCTGGAATCCATCGCCCTGCACCAGGGCTACAAGTCAGAAGAAACTACCAAAGCGGCCGCGGTGCCGATTTACCAGACCACCTCATACACCTTCGATGACACCCAGCACGGTGCCGACCTGTTCGATCTGAAAGTGCCGGGTAATATCTATACCCGCATCATGAACCCGACTACCGCTGTGCTTGAAGAACGTATCGCGGCTATGGAGGGCGGTATTGCTGCGTTGGGCGTCGCGTCGGGTATGGCCGCCATCACCTATGCCTTGCAGGCCATCTGCGCAGTGGGTGACAACATTGTCAGTACCAGCCAGCTTTACGGTGGCACGTACAATCTCTTTGCCCACTCTCTGCCGCGCCAGGGTATTGAAACGCGCATGGTCAGCCACGATGATTTCGACGGCTTTGAAAATGCCATCGATGACAATACCAAGGCGGTATTTTGCGAGTCCATCGGCAACCCCGCTGGCAATGTGGTGGATATTGCCCGCTTGGCAGAGATCGCCCATAAACACGGCGTGCCGCTGATTGTTGATAACACCGTGGCTACACCGTTCCTGTGTCGTCCCTTTGAGTTGGGCGCCGATATTGTGGTGCACTCGCTGACTAAATATATCGGCGGCCACGGCACCTCGATTGGCGGCGCGATTGTCGACTCCGGCAAGTTCGACTGGGTCGCCAACAAGGCTCGGTTCCCGATTCTGAATGAACCTGATCCCTCCTACCACGGCGTGGTGTACACCGAAGCATTGGGTCCTGCGGCCTTTATCGGCCGCTGCAGAGTGGCGCCGCTGCGTAACACCGGTGCCGCGTTGTCGCCGATGAATGCCTTCCTGATTATGCAGGGTCTCGAAACACTGGGACTGCGCATGGAGCGTCATTGCGAAAATGCTGAAAAGCTGGCGGCTTACCTCCAGCAGCACGACAAGGTCGAGTGGGTAAATTACGCGGCACTGCCCGACAGCCCCTACCACGAAACCTGCCAGAAAATTACCGGCGGCAAAGCCTCGGGCATCCTCAGTTTTGGTATTACCGGCGGCAAAGAAGCCGGAGCCCGCTTTATCGATGCGCTGCAGATGATCCTGCGCTTGGTGAATATCGGTGATGCGAAATCACTGGCCTGCCACCCGGCAACCACTACCCACCGCCAGCTGAACGATGCCGAGCTGGCGGCGGCGGGGGTCAGCGCAGACCTCATCCGGATTTCGGTGGGGATCGAACATATCGACGACATTATTGCCGATGTCAGTCAGGCGCTCGATAAGGCCTGATTGTCAGCGACGTCGGTATTCGGCCTGTGCTGATGTGAATCAGCGCAGCGCTGTGTTTTTGTCACGCTATTGGGCGCCTTGCGCCACCTGAGGTGACTTTACGCGGCGGCATTGGCCCGACTTTGAGGGGATCGTAAGTGAAAGCTAAAATCAGCCTGATTACGCTGGGGGTTGATGACCTCGCCCGAGCGCAGCGTTTTTACCGGGATGGCTTGGGACTGCCTGAGCATCAGTTTGACGCGGAAGGCGTGGTGTTCTTTGAGATGGAGGGGGCTTGGCTGTCGCTGTTTCCGCGTGAAGAGCTGGCCGCTGACATTGGTCTGCCATCGGCGAAGCCCGGTGGCTTTAGCGGTATTACGCTGGCGCATAATGTGGCGAGCAAAGCCGAGGTCGATGCGGTGCTGGAGCAGGCCGTAAACGCTGGGGCAACCCTGATCAAGGCGGCACAGGAGGTCTTCTGGGGCGGATACTCCGGGTATTTCCAAGATACCGAAGGTCACTATTGGGAAGTTGCTTACAATCCGTTTCAGGATTTGACCTAGCCGTCAGTCTTAGTGGTCGACCTTGCCGCGCAAGGCCTTGATGTTACCGCGTTTGGTTTTACTGTCCATGCGCTTGGCGCGGGCACTTTTGCTGGGCTTGGTCGGGCGTCGCGCTTTGCGGCTGACCGCTACGCTGCGGATGAGCGCCTGCAGCCGGTTCAACGCATCTTCCCGGTTCTGCTCCTGAGTGCGAAACTGCTGCGCCTTGATCACAATCACCCCCTCCTTGCTGATGCGCTGATCGCGCAGGGCGAGCAGCTGTTCCTTGTAAAAGGCAGGTAGCGATGAGGCCTGAATATCAAAGCGCAGATGGATGGCCGAGGAGACCTTGTTGACGTTCTGGCCGCCCGCGCCCTGGGCGCGAATCGCATTGATCTCGATTTCGTGAAGCGGCAGTTGAACGGCGTTAGAGATTTCCAGCATAGGGTATTGGCTTAGCGGCGGTTGTGAGGCCGGTTATAGTCGATCGCCGGACCATCAGGCACCACTTGTGTTGGGTTAATCATTGTATGGCTGATGTAATAGTGCCGTTTGATGTGCGAAAAATCCACGGTCTCAGCAATACCCGGCCATTGGTAAAGCTGGCGAAGGTAGTTGGACAGCGACGGGAAATCCTCCAGGCGCTGACGGTTACATTTGAAGTGTCCGTGGTATACCGCATCAAAGCGGATCAGTGTTGTGAACAGCCGCCAATCTGCTTCAGTCACCTGTTCGCCTGCCAAAAATGCCTGACCTGAGAGTCGCGCTTCGAGTGCATCCAGTGTCGCAAACAGTTGTTGATAGGCCTCGTCATAGGCGGCTTGCGTGGTGGCAAAACCGCAGCGGTAAACGCCGTTGTTCACACCGTGATAAACCTGCTCGTTAATGCTCTCGATGTCGCTGTGCAGCGCAGCCGGGTAGAAATTCTGAGTATCGCCGGTCAGCCCGTCAAACGCGGTGTTGAACTGCCGGATAATGTCCGCCGACTCATTGTTAACAATCCGCTGCTGTTTTTTGTCCCATAGTACAGGGACAGTGACACGGCCGGTGTAGTCGGCGGTATCGCGAGTGTACAGCTCGTGCAGATGCGTCATGCCATAAAGCGGGTCCCCGCTACTGCCTTCATTCTGCTCAAACGACCAGCCCTGTTCCAGCATGATCGGGCTGACCACCGAAACGCTGATAAGGGACTCGAGCTTTTTCAGTTTGCGGAAAATCAGCGTGCGGTGTGCCCAGGGGCAGGCCAGCGAGACATAAAGGTGGTAGCGATCGGCCTCAACAGGGAAGTCCTTGTCGCCGATCTGATGGCGGAACTGGGCGCTTTCTCGTTCGAATTTTCCGTCGCTGCTGTCGGTGTCATACCAGCGGTCCTGCCATTTGCCGTTTACCAGTAAACCCATCTTGTTCTCCTGTGCGGTCGCTGAACTGATGGCAACAGTATAGAAACTTGTCTTGTCGGGAGGTGTCGAGAATTCTGCTGACTCAGATCAGAAAAACCGATCATTCTGCGCTGAACTGGGACGTTGCTTGAGTACTTGTGCAAAAACAGTGCAGTTCGGGCCCGGTGCCGCAGGCAAAGTCCGTAACACCGGGGTGTGCGACTGGCCTGTTTAGTGCATCAGGGTGCTTGTCATGTGCGGGTCAAGTTGCCGGCGTAGGCTGGTGACAAACGATCGCAAGTGCGATCAGGCGGGGTTTCTTCAATTTAGGAGGCAACATGCGAGAGTTCAATTCAGAGCCATCGACAACCGTTACGGCGCTGCGTGGCAAACGTATTCTGATAACCGGCGCCAGTGGGTTTCTCGGCAAGGTGGTACTGGAAAAGCTGCTTCGCAGTGTGCCGGATGTGGAGGCGGTTTATCTGTTGATGCGGGGGAATCGCCATCACCGGGATGCCCGCAGCCGTTTCGAAGCCGAGGTCGCCACATCGTCGATTTTTGATACATTGCGGACCGAGCGCGGCGAGTGGTTTGAGCAATTTTGCCAACAGCGCCTGCACTGTATTACCGGCGAAGTCACCGAACCGCGATTTGGGCTGTCTCGCGCGGCCTTTAACACGCTGGCGGGGGAAGTGGATGCTGTGATCAATTCCGCGGCCAGCGTTAATTTCAGGGAAGAGCTGGACCGTGCGCTTGAGATCAATACCCTCTCGCTGGATAACATCGTCGAGCTGTGCGAGGCGGCAGGCGGCGTACCTCTCATTCAAGTTTCCACCTGTTATGTGAACGGACTTAACCGGGGAGATATGCGTGAGGAAAATGTCAGCCCGGCGGGGATGGATAATTTGCCCCAGCACGCGCGCGGCTACTACGAAAGCTTTGGCCTGGTGGAATCCTTGCTCGAGAAAATCGAGGGACTGAAGGAAAATTATGAGGGGCGCGCCCTGAAGGCCCAGTTAGTGGAGCTGGGTATTCGCGAGTCCCAAGCTGCGGGATGGAACGACACCTATACCTTTACTAAATGGTTGGGCGAGCAGCGCTTGATGCGGGCACTGCGGGATTATCCACTGACGATTGTGCGGCCCTCCATTATTGAGAGTACCCTTCAGGAACCCTGTCCGGGGTGGATTGAGGGCGTGAAGGTCGCCGATGCGATTTTGCTGGCCTATGCCCGAGGCAAAGTCGCTTTCTTTCCCGGCAAGCGCAGCGGGGTCATCGATGTTATCCCCGCCGATTTGGTCGCGAATGCGGTGTTGTTGTCACTGGCCGAGCAGTTCCGTGAACCTGGGCCACACCGTATTTATCAATGCTGCAGTGGCGGCAGCAACCCCTTGACCATGGGTCAGTTCATCGACCATTTGATGAGCGAGGCCAAGGAAAATCACCGCGACTATGACAAGCTGTTCAGCGATGCTCCCAGTCGGCGTTTCGTGGCGGTGGATAAGCGCTTGTTTACTGTGGTTGCCTCCGGCTTGCGTTTTGCGCTGATTGTCTTGAGTTCACTGCTGAGCCGCTTTGGCCGCCGTCGCAAACTGCGCGCCCGACGCAATTTGGATGCCGCCATGGAGTTGTCGGCAATTTTCTCCTTTTACGCGCAGCCCAGTTATATCTTTCACAACGACAAGTTAATGGCCATGTACCGCTCGCTGCCTGAGAGCGACCAAGCGCTGTTCCCGGTCGATGCTAGGGCCATTGACTGGCAACACTACATACGCAAAGTCCATATAGCCGGTCTCAATCGCTATGCCTTGAAAGGCAGTGGCCGGGTGGCTGACAGTCGTGCTGTCGCCGCGGCGGGACAGGCGATTGCCGCGCAGCAGCAAACCGAAGCGGAACCGTTATAAGCTACGACTTTAGTCGAGAGCGGCGGCATGGGCGCCGCTCTTCGGCTGACGGCGTGTATAGAGATGTAGTATGATCCGCCGCGGACTCAAACGCAGCCCGCCTTGAGCGACCTCCCAGCCGCTCTCCGCCTTATATTTCGTCAAGCAAGGTAGAAGCCCATGAATCAAAGCTTTGCGAGCGCCTTCTATGGCAATTTTCTGGGAAATTCCCCGCTCTGGTATAAACAGGCCATTATCGGCTTTCTCGTTCTTAATCCTATTCTGCTCTTTGCCTTCGGCCCTTTTGTTGCCGGATGGGCGCTGATCGCCGAGTTTATTTTTACCCTGGCTATGGCGCTCAAATGCTACCCCTTGCAACCGGGCGGCTTGCTGGCGCTGGAAGCCATCATTATTGGTATGGCGACACCGGAAACGGTGTATATGGAAGCGAAGAACAACTTTGAAGTTATCCTGCTGCTGGTCTTTATGGTCGCGGGCATCTACTTCATGAAGAACCTTCTGTTGTTTGTCTTCACCAAGATTCTACTGGGTGTCCGCTCTAAGATTGCACTGTCACTCATGTTTTCTGGAATGGCTGCACTGTTAAGTGCTTTTCTTGATGCACTGACCGTCACGGCGGTATTGATTACCGTCGGCGTGGGGTTTTACGCGGTCTACCACCGAGTGGCCTCCGGGGGGCATCACTCCCATACCGATCACGACCACAATGAAGATGCCGGTGTGAAGGATGATGCTCGCCATGATCTGGAGCAGTTCCGCGCGTTTCTGCGCAGCCTGCTGATGCACGGCGCCGTAGGGACCGCCTTGGGGGGTGTCTGCACTCTGGTCGGCGAGCCGCAGAATCTGCTGATCGCCGAGAAAATGGGCTGGGAGTTTTCGCACTTCTTCATCATGATGGCACCGGTGAGTATGCCGGTATTGCTGATGGGATGGCTCACCTGCATCGTGCTGGAAATGACGGGCTTCTTCGATTACGGCGCGAAACTGCCGGATTCGGTGCGCAGCGTACTTGAAGACTATGCCAATGATCAGGATGCCAAGCGTGGTCGCGCCGAAAAAGCGGAGCTGATAGTGCAGGGTGTTGTAGCCGTGTTTCTGGTGGCCGGTTTGGCGCTGCATCTGGCGCCGGTGGGCCTGATTGGTCTGACCATTATTGTGCTGCAAACGGCATTCAACGGTGTGACTGACGAGCACCGGATTGGTCATGCCTTTGAAGAGGCACTGCCGTTTACCGCGCTGCTGGTGGTGTTCTTCTCCGTCGTTGGGGTGATCCACGAGCAGCATTTGTTCGCGCCGATTATCGAGCATGTGCTGGCACTGGAAGGCCATATGCGCACCGTCATGTTCTTTGTTGCGAACGGCCTGTTGAGCGTGATTTCCGACAACGTCTTTGTGGCGACGGTTTATATCAACGAAGTGAAGGCGGCGTTTGATGCTGGAAACCTGACGCATCAAGAGTTGGAGCATCTGGCGGTGGCGATCAATACCGGCACCAATATCCCGAGTGTAGGCACGCCAAATGGCCAGGCGGCGTTCCTGTTCCTGCTGACCTCCGCGCTGGCGCCACTCATTCGTCTGTCTTACGGTAAAATGGTGTGGATGGCCTTACCCTATACCATCGTGATGAGTGGTACTGCAGTCAGTTGCGTATGGCTGTTTATCTGACGCTGCGCCGCTGAAGTATACCAAGGGGCTGCGGCCCCTTTTTATTTGCCGGATTAACTATTCAGGGCAGGGCGCCCGGCGTTGATACAGGACGTGAACATGAGCGAAGAACGTGTTGTTACCAACATGGCAAAAATGGTCTACATCCTCTACCTGGTGAGCCTGGTGTTTGGCATTACCTCGGTGGTGGCGGTGGTGATTGCCTACGTGAATCGCAACGACGCCCCAGCGTGGCTGCGCAGTCACTATGACTTCCAGATCCGTACTTTCTGGATCAGTATCCCCTTCTTGCTGGTAGGTGGCTTGCTCTCGCTGATCCTGATTGGCTGGTTGATTATTCTGCTGTGGGTCGTCTGGCTGGCGGTGCGCTGCGTGAAAGGTTTGCAGGTACTTGAGCGCGGTCAAGCGCACCCCGACCCCGAAAGCTGGGGTTTCTAGGCTTACGCAGCACTGCACGGTGCTGCGATCACTTGTCCTTCACCCGGTAATTTTGCGCCTCCTGCATTTGCAGGGTGGCGTGACAGCCTGCCGTTCGCTAATATAGTAAGCATTGCTTACTATAACTCTTGCGTACTAAATCATGATGAGTGAACAGCCCGAGCCGATTGGTTTGATCATTGCCGATCTGGCGCGTCTGATGAAACGTCGTTTTTACGACACGCTGGGAGAGAATCAACTCACCATGGCGCAGTCGCGGGCACTGATTTTTGTTTCCCAGAATGAGGGTGTGCGGCAGGTCGATCTGGCGGAGTTGCTGGAGGTCAAGCCGATTACCCTGGCGCGACTTCTCGATCAGCTGACCGAAGCGGGCTTGGTGGAGCGCCGTCAGGACCTCAGCGATCGCCGGGCTTTCCGCATCCATCTCACCCCCCAGGCGCAGCCCTATCTGGATGAAATCCGGGCCGTCGGTGAGCGGGTGCGCAGCCTGGCACTGCGGGGATTGAGTCAACGCGATGCCGAAGCAGCCACTAAAACGCTACTGCAAATTCGCGAAAACCTGTTGGGCGAATAGTGGGCTAAATATCGCAATATCGGCAGTCCGCCGGTACTGGGTTAATTGAATGGAAAATGCGTGGGGCGAGTGATGAAACGTTTTGTTCTCATGGTGGTGGTACCTGCTGTCGCGTTGCTGGGAGGGGGCTATATCTACCTGAAAAGTGGCCGTTATGTAGAAACGGATAATGCCTACGTGAAGGCAGACAAAGTGCAGGTGAGCACCGAAGTGGCCGGGCAAGTGAACGAGGTCTTCGTTCGTGAAAATCAGTCCGTCAATGCGGGGCAGCTGCTGTTTTCCCTGGATCCGGCTCCGTATCGTATGGCCGTCAACCAGGCGCGGGCCAACCTTGAAAAGGTACGCACCGACCTGCTGGAAAAGAAAGCCGCCTATCTCAAAGCGGAGGCGATGCTGCGACTGGCTGAAACTCACCGGGAGTTTGCCGATAAAGAGCAACGTCGTCAGCAGAACCTGAAAAACGAGCATTACACCTCTGATTCTGATTTTGATAACGCCGAGCAAAACCGGCGTCTCGCGGAAGTGGGCGTTGAAATGCAGAAGGCCGAATTGGCGCGGATGGCCGCGGTACTCGGTGGTTCGCTGGAATCGCCTATCGAAGACCATCCCTACTACCTCGCGGCACTGGCCGCTCTAGAAAAAGCCGAGCTGGATCTTGCGCATACGGAAATTCATGCCTCGCTGGATGGTCAGGTCAGCGCGCCGCCCAAGCGCGGGCAATATCTGATGCCCGGCAAGGCAGCGATGACACTGGTTGCCAGCGGCAGCTTGTGGATTGAAGCGAACTACACGGAGAAAGAGCTGACCTGGGTACGTCCGGGACAGCCGGTAACCGTTGAGCTGGACATCTATCCGAATACGGTTTGGGAAGGAGAGGTCGAGAGCATGAGCCCTGCGACGGCTTCGGAGTTCTCCCTTCTTCCTGCACAGAACGCGACCGGAAACTGGGTAAAAGTGGCGCAGCGGGTGCCTGTGCGAATCCGTATCAACCGTCAGCCGGGGCAACCACCGCTGCGGGCCGGTTTGAGTGCGATTCCCGAGATTGATACCGGCCATCACCATTCGCTGCTGGGCATGACGCTCTGAGTCGCCCGCGATGAGTGAGAGTACTTCCCCCGAATCCGTTCCCGTCGAAGGCGCCTCGCATACCGGCAGGCGTCGCGCACTGATTTCCATTTCAGTGATGCTGGCAACGGTCATGCAGGCGTTGGACACGACCATTGCCAATGTGGCCCTGCCGCATATGCAGGGAACGGTGGGCGCCAGTCAGGAGCAAATTTCCTGGGTGCTCACGTCCTATATCGTTGCCTCTGCGATTGTGATGCCACTGGTGGGATTTGCTTCAGACCGCTTGGGACGTCGCCGGGTGTTTCTGTGGTCGGTAGTTGGCTTTACCCTGACCTCGATGCTCTGCGGTGCGGCCCAGAGTCTCGGGCAGCTGGTATTGTTTCGGCTGCTGCAGGGCATATTCGGTGCCAGCCTGGTGCCGCTCTCACAGGCGGTCATGCTCGATACCTTCCCCAAGGAAAAGCACGGCGCCGCGATGGCCATGTGGGGCATGGGAGTGATGCTGGGGCCGATCTTGGGGCCGACACTGGGTGGCTGGCTGACGGAATATTACAGCTGGCGCTGGGTTTTCTATATCAACCTGCCTTTCGGCATACTCGCGTGGCTGGGCATTTCGGCGTTTGTGGAAGAAACCGAAACAGACCAATCGCGACGCTTTGATGTGTTGGGCTTTTTTCTGCTCAGCCTGGCCATCGGTGCCCTGCAAATGATGCTCGATCGCGGGCAGTCTCAGGACTGGCTGCAGAGTGGTGAAGTGTTGTTTGAGCTGGTGTTGACGGTGGGCGCGTTCTACCTTTTCGTATGCCATATGTTTACCAGCAAAGCGCCCTATATTGATCCCGGTGTCTTTCGTGACCGAAATTTCAATCTTGGCCTGATTTTCATTTTTATTGTCGGCATTATTCTGTTGGCGACGATGGCGCTATTGCCCCCCTTCCTGCAAAACCTGATGGGCTATCCGGTGGTAGATGTCGGGTTGATACTGGCGCCAAGAGGTCTGGGAACCATGATGGCAATGGTGGTCGTGGGGCGGTTGTCGGGGCGTGTCGACCCTCGTTATATGCTGTTTTTCGGCATGTTGCTAACCGCCTTCTCAATGTGGGAAATGACGCAGTTCACCACGGATGTGAGTCGCGGCGCGATTATTGGAACGGGCCTGGTTCAAGGCTTTGGCCTGGGCTTTATTTTTGTACCGCTGACCACAATCAGCTTTTCGACCCTGGCTCCTCGTTACCGTAATGAGGCGACGGCGCTGTACAGCTTGATTCGCAATATCGGCAGCAGTATCGGCATCTCGGTAGTGATGGCGTATTTGGCGCAGCGCACGCAGATCAATCATGCGGCTTTTGCCAGTTACATGACGCCCTACAATCAGGCGCTCGATAATGCGGTTGGACAGGGCGTATTGGATGTCAGCACGCCGGCCGGTCTGGCGATGCTGGACCAGGCGGTGACGGCGCAAGCATCGACCCTGGCGTTTCTGCAAGACTTTCGGCTGATGATGTGGGTAGTAGTGGCGGCCATTCCCCTATTGTTACTGCTGCGACCGGCGACACCGACAACAGCCGAGTGAGCGCCGCTCAACTAATTGTCCTCAATATTGTCTATAGTGATCATTGCCAGCCACGGGCATGGCGACCACAAGGACGACGTTGAGGGAATCGTATGCAGCAGAACAGCAATCGGGCAGGTCTGATTTTTCTAGGTTTATGCCTGCTTCTAGGGCTTTCCGCGCTGGGATACCTGTTGGGCAATGCCGCCCTGCAGGTGAAAAGTTTCGAGCGCAGTGTGAACGTCAAGGGGCTCGCCGAACGCGAGTATCCGGCAGACGTGGTGATCTGGCCGATCCAGTTCAGTGTCGCCAGTAATCAGCTCGCCGATTTATACGCGGCGCTGGAACAACAGTCGGGCGAGATTCGCGAGTTTCTGACTAGCAATGGTGTAGACGAGAGCGAGATCACTCAGGGGGCGCCCGCCATTACCGATAAATCGGCCCAGCAATACGGCGGCAATATGCGCGCTGAATTTCGCTACACCGCGACGCAGGCAGTGACGGTTTACTCTGAAAATATCCCCGAGATCCGCCAGTTAATGAGCAAGTTATCGCAGCTGGGTAAACGGGGTATTGTGCTGGAAGGCGGTTATCAGGCGCAGGCTGAGTACCTGTTTACCCGTCTCAATGATATCAAGCCGGCGATGATTGAAGAGGCGACGACGAAAGCGCGGGAAGTGGCCCAGAAATTTGCTCGTGACTCCGAGAGTCAGCTCGGCAAGATCAAGCGCGCTTCACAGGGGCAGTTTTCAATCCGCGACCGCGACCGCAACAACCCTCACATCAAAATGGTGAGGGTGGTGTCGACCGTGGAATATTATCTGTCAGATTAAGCGCTCGATGTCCTGCCCCTGAAGCGCTTATTTTGCTTCAGGCGGCTGGCTGAGTGCGTCGCGAATTTCTCGCAAGAGCAGTACTTCTTCGCTGGGCTTGGCCGGCGCCTTGGGCGCTTCCTCTTCTTTCGCCTTGATACGATTTACGGTTTTGACCACACCAAACACGGCTGCGCCCACGATTAACAGCGTAATAATATTGTTAACGAACAAGCCGTAGTTAATGGTTGCCGCGCCAGATTTGGTCGCTTCATCCAGGGAGTTATAGTGCTGGCCATCCAGTGCAATGAAGAAGTTTGAAAAGTCGATGCCGCCCGTCATCATTCCCACCGGTGGCATGATAATGTCGGTAACCAGGGATTTAACAACGGTTGTGAAGGCGGCGCCGATCACGATGCCGACGGCCATATCAACCATATTGCCTTTAGTAATAAAGGTCTTGAACTCATTTAAGATTGCCATAGTGTCCCCTTTTTCGTTTGCTTAGCCGCTAACAATAAGTGGGAAGACGAATCTCGTCGAGAGCAGATACGGCGTTTCATTCAGCTCTTGCTATGGTTTTGCTAGCGTTTCCGCATTTCTTCAATGCAGTCCTGCATACGCTGCCACTGATGGAACAGCAGCTCACGGCGTGCATGATCGTCGCAGGGAAGCTCGGCGGCGGGAACCCGCCAGAAGTGCATTTTCACGGTGGTGTTCAGCCAACTGCCATTGAACAGACTGGCAAAGCTCGCTGCACCCTCGAAGCCGTGATGTGCGAAGAAGAGCAGATCTTTCTCAGGCGCGGCATCCATCAGGGCCAGCGCGCCCGCCGGGCGGGGTGGCAGCACATGTGTCCACGCTTTGGCTCGGTCGGCAGCAGCGCTATTGCCTTTTTCTATAAGGCGGCGGATAAGCTGCTGGCGCTTTTGCTCTGAAAAGCGAGTGCCTTCGACATAGAGCACAATCGCGTCATTGCCTGCATTCGCTGCCAGCTCGGTGAGCGACTGCAGTTCCGGAGACATATCTTCGGCGGCGCGATTCAGGAAGACATTGGGCAGGCGATGTCCCGCGGTATCGAGGCAGGGGTCCAGCAGCAATTCTCTTTTCAGCACATAGCGAACGTTCAGCTGTTGAGGAATGGTGTACACGTACATGGGTAACAGCGTATCCCCAATGCTGGTATGACGTGGCAAGACAATCGCGCCGGGCCCATTCAGGGCTTCCTCACCCGTCACGTCAAACTGAAGCCGGAAGAGCCACTTTGCCGAGCGGCACAGGGCATTGGCCCACCAGGACTGCAGGGCCCCGTTGGCGCGAAGATAGTCCTGATGGTCACGGCCCATCACGGGATAGCGGAACCACAGCCAGGCACTCACCGCGAGGCCAACGCACTCATACAACAGGTATAAGGTGATGAAGGCGAGGCAGCGCCACGCGGCGCGGGCAGGTGGGTATAGCAGGCCCAGTAGCCATGACAGCGGCAGCCAAAGCGGAACGCTTGTCGCCATGACGATGGCGAGTAGCACAATCAGCGGCATGGAGATCAGCCGGCGACACAGGCGGTGTTCGAGCAACCACGTCATCTTGGTAGACATCTCCGATATGGGCGATGCCTACCAGTGTAGAAGATTTCTGGCGATTAGAAGCGGTAGCGCAGTTTAATCCAGCTTTGCCGCCCCGGCTCGTTGACGCGCAGCGCATCCGGCGTAAACGGGTCGGCGTTACCGGCGTTTACGTGGTAGGCATAGCGGCGATCAAACAGGTTCTCAATGCCGGCTTCCAACAACAGCGCGTCGGTGAGTTGCCAGTGTCCAAAGACGTGCAACACCGCAAAGCCGGGGGTTGCCGAGTCGACATCGACGGCGGAGTTGAAGTGAGACTGGCGGTCAGCAATCAACCATTCAGCGCCCACTGCCCAACGTTCGCGTTCGTAGTCAATTTTCACTCGCGCTTCCAGCGGCGCAATTTGCGCCAGATCACCGTTGTCGCCTTCACCGCGGGTATAAGACAGGCTGATCCCCGCTCGCAGCGATTCTCCCAGTGTGCGGCTCGCGTCAAACTCGGCGCCGTATAGTGAGGCGGAAATGTTGCGGTAGCGATCGCCCGCAGCGGTCTCGTAGCGCTCGATATAGTTGTGCACCTCGTCACCAAATACCGTCACACTCCACTGACTTTGCTCATGGTTGCCGATCAGACTGATATCCAGTTGCTGATGCAGTTCAGGGTCCAGTGCCGGGTTGCCGATCCAGGTGCTGCCCATGGCGCTGCGGGCCATCCATAATTCAGAACTGTCCGGGGCGCGCAGTGAGCGACTGAGGTTGCTACTCAGCAGCAACTGCTCGCTTAATTGGCGATCCCAGCCCAGCACTGCGCTGATGCCCTCTCGTTCGCGTGGCCGCGCGTCAACGCCGTAGGCGTTGGCATACAGGGCAGCGGGCGTGGTGCTGCCCATCATTCCGGTGCTCACATTTGCGCTGCGGGCGGCAGCGTTGAACTGGTCATAGCGCGTCCCGATGCGCAGGGTGTCGACGTTACTGAGGCGATAGTCGAGTTCGGCAAAAACGCCGCGCTGGCGCAGCTCGGCGTCGGGCCACATCCGCGACAATAACATGTCGTACTGGCCGTCTTTACCTGCATCCATATACAACAGCGCTTTGCGGGCATTGGCACGGTAATCCAGCCCCATCTGTAGCTGGTAGCTGTCGCGCTCAATGCCTGCCAGCAGGCGTCCACCCCAGGTGTCGGAGCTGGACGGCGCGGCCATACCGTTCGCCATCGTATTGCGCTGGCGAACCGTGTAGTTGTCCATCAGGTGTACCACGTCGCTGCGATACAGCGTCAGCTCAAGGCTGTCGATGGGGCCTATTGGCGCGTGATGATGCCAGCGCAGGTTGCTGCTCTCGGAGTCGGCATAGGGCGCGTCCATACCATTTCCTGCGTACCAGACATCGTCTTCGAAGGCGCGTTCATGGTTTATTTCCAGATAATCGCTGGCGGTAATATCGGCGCCTGCCACGATGCCAAAGCTGTCTGACTGGAAGGCGGAGGCAACCGTATCACCGCCGCCATCGCGGTAGTTGTCTGAGCGCTTCTTACTGCCAAATACGCGGAGGTAGGCTTGCTCATTACCGGTGGCGATGTCCGCGGAGCTGCTCCGCAGATCACTGTTACCGGTGTAGCCAGCGGTGATTTCACCGCGCACGGGGCCGTCGCTGAAGTCCGGACGCTGGTGTTCAAACAGCAGTGTACCGCCGCTGCCGCCCGCGCCGTAAACCACGGAGCGGTGGCCTTTGATGACCCGTACCGAGTCGAAGCTGTCGCTGCTGATATAGGTGCTGGGCGGGTCCATGCGGCCGGGACAGGCACCATAATTAAAGGCGCCATTGGCGATGACATTCAGATTGGCCTGACTCTGACCCCGAATAATCGGGTCAAAGCCGCGGCCCCCTCGGCGCAATGCCGTCATGCCGGTAACTGAACGCAGCAGCTCTCCGGCGTCGTGAACCGGGCGTGTGACCGGTGCGCTGCTGAGTAACTGTTCGCCGTCACCATGGGTAGCGGTCGCGCTGACTTCTACCAGCTCAATGGGCAGGTCGTGGTTAAGGTGAGTCTGGGCGAAGCTGAGCGAGGCACAGCTGAAAAGGAAAAGGGCTGAGGCGCTATGGCGGATTATCATTGTCATCATTATGTCGGGTTAAAAAATGCGCATTTTAATTCAGTGATGACGCGGCGGATTGTGGCAAATCGTCGCAGGGGCGGGGCCGATGAATCAGGCGGTAATTCTGGCAGTCGAGCTGATCGGTTTTTCCATTGACTCCACGCGCTGAACACGAAAGGCTGGCACAACAATAAAAACCACTGAGCTGATGCGGGGAATGCGATGAGCAAATTCGATTATGTAAAAACACGTCGGGAGGATGTTGCTGAAATCCCGGACAAATGGTTTGGCCTGATTAAGTTCATTATGCGCCACTACACCCGTTTTAATGTCTGGGTGTACAAGAAGAGCGGCGGGCGCCTGATGAAACATTTTCCCGGTGGCTATCCGATCTGCGTTGTCACGATGCGCGGTAGAAAAACCGGGCAGCCGCGGGAGGTCGCCCTGATTCATTTGCCGATGGGAGAGCAGAAATTATTGGTAGCCTCTCAGGGCGGGATGGAAAGGCACCCGGTGTGGTATTACAACCTGAAAGCCAATCCGGATATTGAGATCATGGTGGGCGGAGACAAACGCAGCTATCTCGCTGAGCAGGTAAGCCCTGAACGCAAACGCGAACTCTGGCCACACCTGCTGAGTCTTTACCCGGATTTCGATGAGTACCAGGCACGAACCGACCGGGATATTCCGGTATTTCTCTGTTCGCCGGTCTAGTCAGGCTCGTACCCGGCGAGAGGGGGCTGGCGGTGCTCAGCCCTTTATTTATCTTTCGCGCTGATAATGCTCTCGTAGTTGCGAATACGCTTCACATAGCGCACCGGTTCCATGCCTCGGGCATAGCCGTATTTTAAATCCTTGTAGTAACGCTTGTCCGACAGCATCGGCAGAACCTCGCGTATGTCCTCCCACTTGTTCGGGTCTTTACCCAGCTTTCTGGCCAGTGACTGGGCATCATGCATATGCGCGCGCCCAATGTTGTAGGCCGCCAGTGCCAGGTAGGTACGGTCGGGTTCGGGAATGTCCTCACTGAAGCGGTCTCGCATCTCCGCCAGGTAGGCTGCGCCGCCGGGGATGGCCTGCTTGGGATCGAGTCGATCTTCAACGCCCAGTGATTTGGCGGTGTTCTGGGTCAGCATCATAATACCGCGCACCCCGGTGGGGCTCTTGGCGGTCGCGTCCCAGTGCGACTCCTGATAGGCCTGTGCCGCGAGCAGCATGCCGTCGAAACCGTGTTTACCCGCTGCCTTTTCGAACAACTGGCTGTATTTGGGCAGCCGTTCCTCAATGCGTTCTACCAACGCGCGTGTATCGACAAAATCGAAGTTCTCAATAAAACTGTAGTGCCGATAGTGAACGGCGGCCAAAGAAGTCTTGCCGTCGGCGCTGGCCATCCATTTGTCTATTTCGCCCTTGAGTTCGCTGCTGCCTTTCGTCATCAGCCAGGCATGCGCCTTGGCTGTGCCCAGATCGAACATCACGATCAGCTCGGGTAGGAAGCGTCGGTTAACCGCGACTATATTGGAGTCGGCAACGGTGCAATCGAGCTTTCCATCCCATACTTTCTGTAGAAGGCTCTCCGTACCGGCGCTGTCATTGCTCTTCCAGCTGATTTCGGGGTTGCTCTGTTGCAACTGTGTCAGCGTTTCTTCATAGCTGCTGCCTGTGGGCACTTCGAGGGAAACATTGGCCAGTTTATCCAGACTCTTGGCCACATTGCCGCCGCGTCGGCATACCAGCTGTTCGGTAACCGTTTCGGTCGTGCGGCTGAACAGAAACTCGGTCTCGCGCTGTGGGGTTTTGCTCAGGCCCGCAGCGGCGAAGTCAGCTTTCCCGGCTTTGATACCCGACAGAATATCGCCGATGTTGTCCTGCACAATAAAGCGCAACTCGACACCGAGAGAATCCGCAAAGGCCTTGGTGAGTTCGTAATCGGGGCCAGCAGGGTCGCCATCTCTATTCAGAAAATACGTTGTCGGTGCATTGCGGCTTAGTACCCGCAGCTCGCCAGATGCCTTGATCTCGTCCATGCTGCGAATCGCCGCACCGTCACCGGAAGAGGGCGCGCGGTCACAGGCCGTCACCGCAATGACGGCCAGCGCCAGGGAAAAGGATTGAGTAAAGCGTTTCATGATGTTCCCACTTTTTATCTGTTTTTTTCGCACGACTTTCTTCGAACTATTTCTTTCGCACTACGTCAAAAAAATCCTTTCAGATCAATACGTAATTCCTTCAGGCCGGTTTGTGCCGGCAGGAAAAACCAGCGGCCGGCGACGACGAGTCCTGGCGACGATTTTAATCGTGATTAGGGCCAGTTCGTCGATTTAGTGTTTACGGTTGTCATCTTCTGGGGGGAGTGAGCAGTCGATAAGATCACCTCTCTCGTTTTTTGTGTCATTTGAGTTTTGTTCCAGATTTGACGTCATGACCAGAGAGCGTCTCGCGTAGACATGTGCTGCCAGATAAGCGATGGGCAGATCGCGTTAATGCGGTGATAGCGACAGGTGAATCAATACCTTCTCTGCGGTGAGTGACGCACTCATTGATACCTGAACATATAAAAATAATAACTAGGGAAGAAGCGTGATGGTCCCAAGGTCGGCTAAGAGATGGTGTCTGTTGATTCTGGCACTGGCGTGCAGTTCTGGAGCGTATTCGGCGCAGGCCGGTAAAGGCAGGCTGTTAGAAGAGGTCATTGTCACCGCGCAGAAGCGGTCGCAGAGCTTGCAGGATGTCCCCATGTCGGTGTCGGCATTATCCGGCGATCTGGCTGCCGAAGCGGCCATTACCGATGCGCAGGATCTGGTGCAATACACGCCCAACGTGAAATTCACGGCGTCTAACCCGCAATACAGCTCGACGATGATCCGTGGCTTTGGTTCTCCGCCGCTGGCCAGAAATATCGAGCCCTCGGTGGGCTTGGTCATCGACGGCATCAGTTACGGGCGCAGCACATTTACGAATGATGGCGTGTTCGACTTAGAGCGGCTGGAAGTGCTTCGTGGTCCCCAGGGAACACTGTTTGGCAAGAACACCATTGCGGGCGTACTGAACTTCACCACCAAGTCGCCGTCGCTAGATACGGGCGGATATGTACAGGTGACTGAGGAGCGACTCGACGGAAAGCGCTACGAGGCCGCGGTAGGTTTTCCGCTTATCGAGGACACCTTGGCAGCTCGCATCAGTTGGCGAAAGCGGGAGAAGTACCTTGGTTTGTTCAACACTGCGAGAGACAACGAAAAAGAAGAATTTAAAGATGAATCAGTACGTCTTCGCCTCGATTACTTCCCCAGTGAGGATGTGGAGCTCAAGCTGATTGCCTTCAGTACGGAATACGAAGGTGTGGGCAATGGCTTTCAGCATTCTTACCTGACAGAGACCGCCAAGCGAACATTTGAGCAGCGCGATCCACGGATCGAAGATGACGAGTTCAACGATACGCGCTCTTCTAACTCACCCACCTATTCCAATCGCGACAGCGACTCGGTCGCCCTCAAACTGGATATGAATGTGGGTGACTTTATGATGTTCAGAAATGGCAGTATCAGCGGCCTGGCAAGCTGGGCCCGCGTGGATACACCGTTTTTGCTGGATACGGATTTCAGCCCGGTAAATACCGGCTATTTTGAAACCGACGGGCCAGACCGGTACATGCAACGCCAGTTTGAGCTGCGTTATAGCGCCGACAGTGGCCCGCTTTTTGGCTGGGGAGAATCGGTTGACTGGATGTTCGGGGTTTTCGCAGGCAATGCCCAATCGAAGGTCAGTCAGGAGACGTCTCTGGTACTTGATGGCCTGATTGCCTTGGCTCCTGTCATCGCAGAAGGACGTGGTATTCCGCTGCCTTCTTTTCTCGGCCCGCTCTTTTCTCTACTGGCTGAAGTGGGGGTTATTCCCGGAAGCGGTGAGGACTTTGCTATCGAGACCGCGGTTCGCGTCAAATCCGAGACTTACGCGCTGTTCGGGCAAGCGGACTGGCATCTGTCAGATACCGTGACGGCGTCACTCGGCTTGCGCCTTGGCGAGGAAACGATTGATGGCGAACAGTCGAATTATTCCGACTCCATCGTGCCGTCGCTCACCAATGGCTCTGAAAATTACTACGCCAAGGACCGGCTGAAAGAGCGCGAGGTGTCGCCGAAGCTAGCCATTAGCTGGTCTCCGGTTGATGAGTTAACCGTGTTTGGCAATATCTCCAAAGGTTTCAAGAGCGGGGGCTTTTCCGGGCCGGTGATTCATACTCGCAGCCTGCAATACGAGCCGGAAGAGGCCGTCTCGGCTGAAGTGGGGATAAAAAGCCGACTGTTCGACGACACCCTGGAAGTGAATGCCACGGTGTACAGCATGCAGTTCGAGAATTTGCAGCTCAATGTTTTTGACGGAACTGCGATTTACACCGTTAATGTCGATGATGCGGAATCTCGGGGTGTAGAGCTCGACTTTCGCTGGCTTCCGCCCATGCCTTGGCTGAGTGTTCAGGGCAGCCTGGGCTTTAACGAAACCCAGTACGGCCACTTCCCCTGTGGTCCCACGACTTGGGACGACACCGACGCTCTGCCCGAATGCGGCCAGAACGCGCACCCCTCACAAGACCTTAGCGGTAAGGAGCTGCCGTACAATCCCAAGGTGACAGCCAGTCTCTCCCCTACGATTCGTTTTCCTATCCTTCCGCGCTGGGGAATCGGCGGGATGATGGCGGTGGACGTTATTCATCAGGGTGAACACTATCTGGACTACGACCTCGATGAGCAAACCTTCCAGAAAGCGACGACCAAAATTAATGCGCGCCTGGCGATTGGACCGGAAGACAAGCGCTGGGCGGTGATCTTCAATGCCAAGAACCTCACCGAAGTCAAAGAGAAGTTGCTCGTGCTGGATACCATTCTTCAGGGGGGGAATTATGTGGCGATTACCCGCCCGGACGAAACGCAGTACTCCGTGGACTTTCGCTATAACTTTGGCGAAATGGATTAATGGACTGCCGGGCTGAATTCAGAGCAGTCGTTGCCTTTGATCCTGCGCTGCGCCGATTGTCGCGACTATTTCCCCCGTAATTGGGGGGCGGGCAAGCGGGAAGTGGGCGTGAATAATGGTGTTTCCTGAAGGACTCAATGTGATCGTATGGAGACTCCACGTGAAAACAGCAACCGCTCCCCGACTATCTCTACTTTGTGCCAGCGTGCTGGCCCTTCCTCTGATGCTCGCTGGCTGTGATGACGATGATAAAAAGTCTGAATCCAGTGGTCGCCTGGTTGACTCGGCGGTTGAGGGCGTTGGCTATTCAACGCCATCCTTTGAAGGCTATACCGATGCTGACGGCGTTTTCCGGTTTCGTCGTGGCGAGGCGGTCAGCTTCTTTATCGGCGATATTGAATTCCCGTCGGTGCGGGCAAGCCGTTTACTCACGCCGTTGGATATCGCGGGTGTTGACGATATAAACAACAATGTCGTGGTGAATATCATTCGTCTGCTGCAATCGCTCGACAGTGACAACAATCCTGATAACGGCATCAATATCGACGAGTCTTCGCTTACTACCGGCGCACTGGATTTCAGTCTGAGTGAGTCTGATTTCGAAGCGCAGGTGTTCAATGTGATGGGCGTGACCCTGATCAGTATTGCGGATGCCATTGCGCACTTTCAGAAAACCCTGAGTGAGCTCGAGCAAGATAACTCCGGCGGTGGCGATGTCAGCACCCTGCCGGATGCACTCAAAAGTACATCCATGGTCATGCAGTTCACCTATGAAGCCCCCGGAGCACCTTATGCGCTGAACGATCGCGTGTCATTTATCTTCTCTGGCTCGGGTAATCTGTTTCTCGACCTCACTCCGGATGACAACAATGGTGATGCTTTGCAGCTCACTCGGTTTGAGCAGGTCAATTCAGAGTACGTTTGGTACGACGACGAAAACGGCTACAGCTACGCCGTAAGCTTGATGGACGATGAGGTTCATGAAATTAACGTCAGCAGCATTGATCCCGTGGCTTTTCTCGGTCAGTTCGAACCGTATATGGAAGCCAGCAGCTTTGATATCAGCGGGACTATTTCCGGCTATGCTGGCGGCAACTCAGCGCAGTGGGAGTTGTGGCTGGACGACAGCATTGCCAATGATGGCGCGCTTGCAAACGGGGCGGTGACGTACAACAGTGATCCCGTTTCCGATGGCAGCAGCTATGAGGTCACTGTCACTGCGCCGGCAGGGCAGAGTTGCGAGGTCAGCAATGGCAGTGGCACCGTCAGCGGCGCCCATGTCATCAATGTCGATATTCAGTGCAGTGACAATGCTTTCAACCTCGGTGGTACCACCAGCGGCCTGCCTGCGGGCAGTGGCTTTGGTTCATGGGAGCTGTTTGTGGATGGCTCACTGGTCACAGACGGTGGCCTGCAAAATGGCTTCACCAACTACAACAGCAATCCGGTGGCTGATGGCGCCAGCTACGAAGTCATTGTTCATCCTACCAGCGCGGTGGACTGCACGGTGAGCAATGCCAGCGGCACGCTCAGCGGCAGCGATATCGACAATATCGACATCAGCTGTAGCGAAGTCGTGGCCGGTTACGACATCGGTGGCACCACTTCCGGTCTACCGAATAGCAATAACTTTGGTCAGTGGGAGCTGTTCATCGACGGCAAGTGGGTCAACGATGGCGGTATCAAAAATGGCTACTACAACTATAACTACAACCCGGTGGCCGATGGTGCCAGCTACGAAGTGAAGCTCTCGCCCTCCAGCAGTGTGACTTGCTCCATCAGCAATGGCAGCGGTACGGTGAACGGCACTACCATTGATAATGTAGATATCAGCTGCCAGTAAGCGCGGTATGCTCATCAACACATCGCTCCGGGAATACGCCGAGCGATGTGTTGTATTGACGCACATCAGTCGTCCAGCCGCGGCCCCAGCGGCACAATACCACTTGGGTTTAGGGCTTTAATCGAATAATAGCCCGCCTTGATATGGTCGACGTTCACGGTGCTGGCAATGCCCTCCATCGCCAGTATCCGCTGAGTGTAGGCCCATAGTTGGGGCATCGATCGCAGGGTGTTGCGATTACATTTGAATAAGCTGTGGTAGGCCAGATCAAAGCGAATTAAGGTCACCCACAGCCGGATATCCGCTTCTGTCAGTTGCTCTCCCAGTAGAAACGATCGTCCATCAGCGAGCTGGGACTCCAGCCTGTCCAGCGCCGCGAAAACGCCGTGGTAAGCCTCCTCATACGCCACCTGTGAGCTGGCAAAGCCCGCCTGATACACACCATTGTTCAAGGCGGGATAGAGGTAGTCGTTCAGCGCATCAATCTCGCTGCGCAATGCCTCGGGGTAAAGGTCGAGGTGATTGCCCGTGAGATGATCAAACGCGCTGCCCAACATGCGAAGGATATCGGCCGACTCGTTATTGACGATAGTGTGCTGATGCTTGTCCCAGAGTACCGGTACCGTCGCGCGCCCGGTGAACTGTGGATCAACCTGAGTGTAAATCTGGTGCATATACTGCGCGCCATTGAGTTTGTCCTCATCGGCGTCTGGGTAAGCGCCAAACGTCCAGCCTTGATCGGTCAATACCGGATTCACCACGCTCACACTGATGTAATCGTTCAGGTCTTTGAGTGCGCGAGCCATCAGCGTGCGCGACGCCCACGGACAGATATAGGCGACGTATAAGTGGTAGCGTCCTTTCTCGGCTCTAAAGCCGCCTTTGCCAGTCGGCCCGGCACTGCCGTCCGGGGTAATCCAGTGTCGAAACGACGAGGTTTGGCGAATAAAACGGCCCTGCTCATCTTTGTTCTGAACGGGTTGCCAGTTTTCTGCCCATTTACCGTTAAGCAACATAGCTCACTCCTCGGGAAAAAGTATGGCCCGCAACGCTGCGGGCCGATGGGGTGGGGGCGCTTACTGACCGAGGCGTTGGCTCAGCAGTGCATCCACCGAGAACCGGCCACCGCCTTGAATCGCCAGTGCCACCGCGGCGACAAGCAGGGTCAACGCGTACTCGTAGCCGTTGTTGCTCATGAACAGGCCGTTATCAATATGAACGCTGAAGATCGCGATCAGCATGGTAAAGGCCGTGAGCAGGGCAGCGGGTCGCGTTAACAGACCAATTGCCAGCGCCAGCCCGCCGAAGAACTCTGCGCTGCCTGCCATCAGCGCCATCAGGTAGCCTGGCTCAAGGCCGATGCTGGCCATCCACTGGCCGGTGCCTTCCAGGCCGTAGCCGCCGAACCACGCGAACAGTTTCTGCGCGCCATGTGCGGCCAGAATCAAGCCAATCGGTACGCGAAGTACCAGTGCGGCAAAGCCAGCGTTGCTGTGTAAAACCGTTTTGATCAGTGAGGTATTCATGTCGTGCTCCGTCAATTAAGAATCGTTGGGGTGGCTGAGGTCCTAATTGCCCGAGCCATGGTGCAACTTTATCTTTCTACTTAATGGCAATAAATGGCTGATATGTTTTATAACTATCAATAATTTGTTGATAATATTGGATCGAGTTGGCGAACTTAAGGAGTGACTGTGGATCGTCTCGATGCGATGAGGACCTTTGTTTCGGTCGTGAATGAGGGTGGATTCAGCCGCGCGGCTGAGCGCTTGGATAAGTCACCGCAGCTGGTCAGCAAGTATGTCGCAGCCTTGGAAAAACAGCTCGGTACGCGTCTGCTTCGGCGCACTACGCGCCGTATCAGTCTGACAGAAGCCGGGCAGGCCTACTTTCAGCGCGTTCAACAAGTGCTGTTTGATATCGACGATATGGAGAGCCAGCTTGGCGACTATCAGCAGCAGGCGCAGGGGCTTTTGCGTATCAGCGCGCCGGTATCCTTTGCCATCTCCCACATGGGAACCTTGATCTGCGATTTCCAGCGGGCCTATCCCGCCATCGATATCGACCTGCAGCTCAATGACCGCAAGGTCGATATTGTGGAAGAGGGCTTCGATGTCGCGCTGCGTATCGGTCAGCTAAAAAGCTCCTCGCTTATCGCCAAACGTCTTGCACCCGTACGTATTCTGCTCTGCGCCTCGCCAGACTATCTGGACCGATGCGGTCGACCCACGCAGCCTGAAGAGTTAGCCGAGCATTGCTATCTGCGCTACAGCTACATCGAAGATGAAGGGGACTTATCTCAATATTGGCGGCGCAAAGGGCCGGGGGCACCCGCCGCCAGTGTCGTCTCCAACAATGGCGACCTGCTCGTCCAGGCGGCAATCAATGGCGGAGGCATCGCCCTGCAACCCAGCTTCATCGCTGGCCCTGCTATCGCGGCCGGGCAGCTGGAAGTCGTCCTGCCGCAGTGCGAGCCTGAACCGCTGGGGCTCTATGCCGTCTACGCCCACCGCCAATTGCAAACGGCCAAACTGCGGTGCTTTCTCGATTTTATTGACGGTTATTTCGGCTCGCCGCCGTATTGGGACGCGTTTGAGTAGCTTTGGATACCTGACGACAAGGCTTGTCGACGCGGTGAAGTGGTGGGCCTTGCAGGACTTGAACCTGCGACCGATCGATTATGAGTCCGTGGTTTTCTAATAACCACAATACTGTACAATCACTAACAATAATTAAAACAGCCACTTACCCTGACTGGTTATTTTGTGATCAGTTGCGCTTTGTCGTGGTTCATTGGTTCTAAGTGTCCCATAAATGCCCCGTGTTCAAGATCGTGGAAAGTTAAAGCGTTATATCTGGCTAAAATGCTATCTGAGCGTGGGATGTGAATAATGTACCGGGTGTGAGGAAATTTATGGCGGAAAAATTAGACGACAAAATTCTCTACCCGCAAGGCTTGTATAAGTGGGCCGGCCATAGCGATGGAGGCGTAAAATTACCATTTTTTGACGGTTTAGGGCGGCCAGCTGGCAGGCAGTTTATTACCCCTCTGGTTTGTCGGATGGATAAATGGGCCAGAAGTATCTCGGCCAATGATCCAGCACCTCGAATTATTTTTCTCGTAGGTGGGCCAGGAAACGGGAAAACCGATACAGTAGAGAGCGCTGTTCATTCGCTCGATCAGGCGTTTCAGTTGAACGGTACTCTAGTAGAGGCCGCACGTGCCCAATATCAATCCAGCGAAAATTCTATACCCCCTCGGAAGGTTACAATTAACCTTACTCGGCTCGGATTGAGTTCTAAATACACTAGTCTGTCAATTGTTCAGGATGCAACAGAGACAGATCCTCAGGTTCAATTGAGTTGCGAACAGTTACTGTTGCGTGATTTGCTCGAAGCTAAACGGGATGAGTTGAGCATTTATTTGTGCTGCGTCAATAGAGGTATATTAGCTCAGGCTGCTAGGCTTGCGGAGCATGATAATCAAGACGAGCAGCGACTACTGGCCTCTATTTCTGATGCTGTTACGAATAAGCCGGTATCCATGTCATGTTGGCCCCTGAGCTCTGATAGCGATGTGGCTGCATGGCCGATGGATGCGGAATCGCTAGTGAAATCAACCAATGAGTCGGTAGAGCGAATTGCAGACCAGATCTTAGATGAAGTTTTGTCAGAGGAAAATTGGAGTCCCTCCTGCGATTTGGGTTCCATGTGCCCGTATTGTCAGAATAGGAAAGCTCTTTCCAACAGAAGGGCGCGTGATTCCTTTGTTGAGCTGCTTTATTTCTACGAATTGAGATCTGGACAGCGTTGGACGTTTAGAGATTTATTTTCGTTAATTTCATACATGTTAATTGGTGATCCCAAAGAGCTAGAAATTAAGGGTAAGTGCCACTCTCCCTGCTCTTGGTCGGCAAGCATGTTTGCAATCTACGAGGATAATACAAAGTCCAAAGCAGACAGGACGGCAGCCTTGGCACACCTTGTTTCTCGACTTTATCATCACCGCCTGTTCCCAGTCTGGCCAGGCTTCACTAAAGGCGCCGTTAAGAGTGCAAAAACAGTTCTAAAGGAGTGCACGGTTGATGGCAACGATTTAGATGGCCTCAAAGGTTTTCTTGCATTTTTTTCGTCGAAAAAAAGAGAGGAGGCAAGAATCTCTGGTGATGTGTTAGATCGGGTCCGAGGGGAGCTATCACCCATGCTTGATCCATCTCTGGCCGAGGGTCACTTAGTGCTTTTAGAAACATCGGGAACTCCTGTAAATGTCAGAGACCTAGAAGATTTATTCAGCGTATCGGTTTTAGAGGGAAAAACGAGAACTCGACATCAATTGCAGTCGCTTGAAATTCGGCTTCTTGATGAGCTTCAGTCTATAGACTTAGCGCTGGATACTGAAAACTTCCCCAGTACTCGAAGCCGAGATGTATATCTATTGAAAAGCCTAGTGAGACAATATGCTCTCCGTGTATCTAAACGTAGTTTGGGGACTCGGAACTCAGTGTTCCGCAAGCTGGATAGCCTCAGGAAGTATGCAGAAGCAATTCACGATGATGCGGCTCTTGGGCGTGTGCTCAAAAATATGAGCAAGCTACTCCACGATGAACGGAATAATTTTCGGGCCCATTTGGCGACTACATTCGGGCAGCCTGTGGCTGAAAGAACCAGAGATATTTCATTGTTGGTTCAGAAGAAAGTTAATATACGTCCCGTGGCAGTCTCAATTGCTGCTGAGAATAGCCCGCCTCAACCACTACCCTACGTAAAAATTGAGTCTCACTATTTAGGACTTACGTTCGACTTGTTTGACTCACTACTTAGCGTGGCAAATGGTCTACACCCTGCATCACTTCCTGCAGATACATATGCGCTTTTAGACCGTGTTAAGTCTCTAGTTGCAGGGGAAGTTGTGAGGGATCCGGGTGTTATAGAGGATGACCCTGTTTTGCTATTTGGAGGCGGTTATCTATCCGCGGAGTATCGAGAGGGGCGTTTTTTTGTAGAAAAGGCTGAAAAGAATGGGTATTGAGAATCTACTCGCTAAACCTTGGAGTAGTGAGTCTTTAGCAAAGTCCTATACTTCAAGCCTACTTCACTTATCTCCGGCGCCAGAATACGCAAACGGGGAAGTGGTTCTAGCATCCTTATATCGGACATTAGCGCTAGAGGGTCCAAAAGAACAAGTCGTTCCTGCTCTTGGTCGAGATTTTGAACGAAGAGTTAAAAAAGGCAAACGCGTTCAGGACGAATATGGAATAGCGGGCCTGGCGCCAACAGAATGGTATGGACTGATAACCGGGGCTCTCCGTAGTCCAAAACAACCCAATCAGGCCTCCTCGCGATTTCTGCAGATAAGCCCCGTAGTTCCCGACGCAGCAATCTATTCGCTTTCCGCTCGGCAATCAGCGAACTCTTGGGATCCTGGCAAACTCGTTGCGAAAATGGTGATGCTAGGCTGCGAATCCTTCGAAGAGGCGACATCGTTATGGGGCGAGCTTTTCTCTGCTCTAAAAGTGACTGACGAAGATGAGTTGTGGGCAAAATTTCTGGATTCAGAATTTAGGAGCTGGAGATCGCCAGACCTCTCAGGATATTTCAACGCCCCTAGTTCACTAAATGCTAAAGACTATTTCGATTTTGAAAGCTCGCTCGATTACCCAGCAAAACAGTTTGTTGCTGACCTCAAAGCGATTATACAGCTGAAAAAGCACCTAACTCGGCGGCAATGGGTTAGCATGGTGGAGTCCCTGCTGAGAATAGCTACAGCTAGTCACGTTTTTTGGATCGCAGCTTTGAATATTGAGTTATTCGAGGCAATCAAAAAGATTATGTCGGGCAGTGATATTGATCTTGCAAAAGCTGAGTTTTGGGATCGAGTATCAAAACTCGATTACGTTTCATATGGTCAGTACAGTGCGCGCGCAATAAAGGCATACTCAACAGGCTATCTCAAGTCGAGAGTAGGGATAAATCTGCTGGTACATTTAATCAATAAAAAAGACGAGCGTGATGTAATAAGTTTCGAAAGTATTGATAAAGCGATAGATGATTTGTCGACAAAACTCTCTCCCGAGGTAGTAGGTACATTTTGGTCGGAATATCAAAAAATTATTGAGTCGGATAGCCGGATAGTTCAAGGCAAGAAAGGTTCGGCATCAAACATAGGCGAATTTATCCGTCATGTTTTAGGGAAAAGGCAAACCTCTGAAACAGGTTTGGCTAGTTATGATCAGGGCTACTATCTGGCAAAGAGAGGGGCGGGAGCCTGGGAGGTTTCAATGGGACCCGTTGCGGTTCTAACTCTCGTTCACGCTTGTACTCACGAAAAGTCTGGTACTAGCAATATCGAAGATCTGTTTATGCACATCAGAAGATATGGCATAGAGTTGACGATTCAGGATATAACCAGTTCATCACTGGAGAGAACATTAAGAAACTTGGGGCTTGTGGTAGATAGTCCGGATGCGGAGGGCGGCATGGTTCTTCTTAGTCCGTTTGAGTCACTTTTAAAGGTTAATAAGTAGCATGTCCCATCTAGCGAAACTGATAGCTGGAAAGATTCGTGTTGAATTAGCCCTTACCTTGGGCGCTGATAAAAATGAAAGCTCGTTACGGGTATTTTTCAGTGGCCCTCCTTCATGGGTATTAGAGGCTGTTTATGGCTCGCTTCTTTCTGGCGAAGAAAGTCTAGTTATCACTCATCAAAATGAACGAACAACCATACCTGTGTTTTTGCTCAAATCAGATGTTGAAGATCCAGTAGGGGGGGTTAAGTCCGCAATATGTAGTGAAAATTACTTCGTCGCCGCAGTTCGTAACAATCCTGCGGTCACTAGATGTTTGATCCTTCAGGATCATATTTCTTCCGTAAAATCAGTAGATACTACAGTTACGCGGTTAGGAGGGCATCTAGACTTCAAAGAATTTGATAGTTGGTACGAGTCAGCTTGGATTCAAAGCATTATCGATGTGTTTTTAGAAAAGCTCGCGGGTACCGTAGAAGGCGATAAGTTTAAGGCAGCTTTAAAACATACACTCTTTTGGAGTTGGGAGCTTGAATCCGGTAGAAAGTCCAAAAATTTAGTATGGAGAATGCTGGAATCGGTTTCTGAAATGTTCGGCGCTCATACTGACGTTGTCTCACTTGCGAAAATTAATAATCGCTTAGGGCTCGTAAATTGTGAGTACGGAGCTTTTGGAACCAGTACACATATCGCGCTCAACGAAAAAATTACGACTTTCTTTGAAAATAGAGGGCTTTCAGCTGGTTTTGATCAGCTTAGGGAAAAAGCATCTGAGCAACACCGCGTTGCACTACAAGAGCTGCAAGATGAGTTAGTTGTGAATCATGTTATTCAGGCTAGCGATTTGTCAGATAAAGGATTGCATAACTTATACGGGGCTTCCAAAACGTGTGATGGAATCCCAGAGTATTGGTCTGTGCTTACTTTGGATGTCTGGAAGGACCTTCTCGACGAGGAAGATGTACCGACAGAAGACGAGATCGTAATTGAAGTTCGACCGATCGGTACTTTGGTTGATGCTCAGAATGGGCTTCCTCATCTATCTCAAGGTAGAGTTGATTTCGAAATTCAGCACAGTCACGATAGCCTTTTAGAGCTCGTGATTGAGCGCTCTGTTGGGGGTGCTAAATACACTTTGTTAGACAGTGTTGAGTTGGTGCCGGATGCCAGTCATGTATTTAGTGATTGTCAGGTTCCCAATCATCAAACATACGTCAGATATCGAGTTAGTGCGGTTGGACATGAGTCTTTAAATGTTATTCAGAAATGGATTGTCCTTAATACCTACGGGCCAGGTGTAGTAATCACCAGTCGCGCTGCTAAAAAGCTAAAACCTTTCAAGCTGAATAAAAAGGCGCTGGGTCCGTCTGGTGAAAAGCTCGAAAGATATGAAAGTGATCTTTCTTTCAGATCAATGGGACAATTTCAGATCGAGTTTTTTGCATCGTCAGAAGTGAATCTTCCTGAAAGTATTAATGGTTTCGAAGTAGACTCAGAACATAGTGAGTTAGTCTGTTCAGTCTCAAAAGATGGCATCGCCCTAATTCAAACCGATGAGGAATGTTACTACGATTTCACCGTTCAAAACGCGATCGGTGAAGAAAGTGCTTTCCGTATTTTTATTACTGCCGACGATACCCCTCCGCAAGGAGTTTCCTCGGAATTTGATAGGTTGGTGGAAAGTCATCTAAACGGTGGCGTATTTGGTATAAATGCGAAGGTCGAGGCATTAAAAGGACGATTGTACGACCTCGAACTCCAAATCTTGGAGTCGCCGTCTCTCTCTCATAAACCAGTGATACTCGGACCAGATTATTTCTCTGCGTGGTCGAAAATTGACTGGAATGGTAAGGCAAAAATATCGAATCTAGGTCTGATGCACGATTTGCGTCCGGAAAATTGGGAGGCTTTGGTCCCTGATTCATATGTGGAGGCTCGGACAAAACTTTTTGAAATCCTGTCGGCTAGCAATGATGGAGCTGTTGGAGCCGCTGAACTGAGGCTGCATGAATTTTCATCAGACGAAGCCTTTATAACTGCGCTCAATGCCCTACTCAAATCGTATTTTGATTGGCTTGGCCGTGATTACGAATCGGCTATATGGGCTGAAACCTTTTCATTTTTTGATTCACCGCCCAGTACACATGGTTTGTCAGCAAAGCCATACGCTGTTTTTATTAGTCCTTTCCATCCCATTAAACTTGGCTATCAGTTCGAAGCTCAAAGGCTGATGTTTGAGGCGATCGTTAAACATCAAGAATGCCCCGCTGCAAGCCTATTCACACCATCACGTTTTCCTGATGTGCTTTCTTTGCAGCATCGTACAGTGTCTGGAAATTTGGACTCGATAGACTTTATCGGAGTAGAGAGTGCTAACCCTTATTGGGGTGTCTTCTGGTCCATGGATGAAGTAAGTCGGCAAGATTATGGAAAACTATCCATGGATCTCAGCGATAGTTTCCAGTTGGGGCTGAGAGGATTGACGACTGGCTTTACAAGTCAGCAAATGGTCAAGTCATTGGATGAAGTATCTAAGCTTCTCTCGGCCAAAACGACTCTAACATTGCAACTTCATAGTGATGACGGGGGCGATAGCGACTGTAATCTAGGTGTTGAGGCTTGGGCAAGCGAGAGGATGACCACCGAAAATGATGTTTGGAGTGCTTCTGGGGCATTACGAGTTGACGTGTACGATAGCCGACCTGTCGACATGCAGCCAGAGCAAAGCACTTTGGCCGCTCTGACCATGACAACTGATTCAAACCTGAAATGGCACACGCATTGTGACGAATCGATAATTGATTTGTCGGTGATCGCCAGTCTTAATGCGACTCAGCCGCAGTTCAGTGCTCAATCTATAGAGTCTGCTGTAGATGTGCTTGGGTTATCCAGATCTCGGATTAGAAAAAGATTATTAAAGCATTATTTGGCCGAAAGCCTAGTGATGAGGCGGGTTGCCTCTGACAATGAAAGTTTGAAAGATGTCCTACTTGCTGCAGTTGCCTTCATTGAAGAGAAGCTCGTCCAGAATGGGCATGACGGTTTCATGTTTGCGCCGAATGTACTCAAGCTAGAAGAAGTTCTGAATGATTCAAAATACACTGCCGTCTCTTCTTCCAATATAGATTTCCAGAGCTTTGCCGATATTGGAAAGGGCAACTCCTTTCTTTGGGATTATGAGCTACCGTCCTACTCTCGTTCTGTCGGTGGAGCAGACGGTTACTACCTGTTGGCGACTCATAGTGAGGGTATGGATGCCGCAGTACGGACGGCACTAAAGGAGTTTGGTGCGCAAGAGGATAAGTTTGACGATGCCGCTATTAAATTGCTGCTAAGCGAAGTCTCTAAGCGAGGGATGCCAACGCTAAAGAGACTGACTGGGGGTGGCACTCTTACTATGGGCGAGCTTGGTATGCTGGCGGCTGTACGATTATTGCAGCCAGATTTTAGCTCTACCTCTACCGTTTCACCCGTTTTTCCTATCAAAGGTCAGAAAGGAAATCTTTGTTTAATAGTACCCGTAGATCCGTTCCAAGGGCATGTAGATTCGTTGCGCAAATCCCTGCACAAAAGAACCGGAGAACGACCAGATCTGCTTTCACTTTCGCTGCAATTCGACAATCAGATACTCAGGCGAATTAAGATTGTAGCAATAGAAGTGAAAGCTAGAAGAGGAGAACTTGGAAGCAAAGGGCGAAGCTCCGCGATCTCGCAAGCAAGCCACTTTTCGAATTTTTTGATCGAATTAAAGGGCAAAGGGGCTGAGACGGATATTTGGGGGCTTGCCTGGCGATCACTGCTTATATCGTTTGTAGACTACAGTTTTCGCGTTTACTCAGGCGCTTCGCATATTATGGATGAAGATGAGTGGTTTGAGCTTCACTCGGAAGCCGTTCATGCTCTCTCTAGTGGAAGAGTTGACGTGAATATCGATTCGTGTGGTCGGCTTATCAGTATAGAGGGAATCGATAAACCATCCTTTGTTGATACTTATGACGGCGACCAATTTGATGAATCAATAGTTTTAAATCACAACGATGCACTTGGTGTCATATCAGGTACGGCTTCCACCTTTAGCGAAGTGGTAAGGGGTAAAGTAGATGGTTGGAGCCTAGATTTTGCGGAATCGCTATCGACAGCTACAGACACAGCTACAGACACCGATACCGATACCCCTACAGATACAGACTCTGCGGAAGTTATCGCTAGTCCGGAAGATGCGTCAGATGATTCGAGCAAAAGTGATAATGATAATGAGCCAAAATGTGATACAGAAATTGATAAAGTCGGGCTGCGCTTTGAGGTAGGGCAGACGGTTGGCCATTTCGACAATTATGCATTAGATTTTTACCCAGCCAATACTGCACTCAATCAGTTAAATGTAGGAATAGTAGGTGATTTGGGGACTGGAAAGACTCAGCTAATAAAGTCTCTTATCTTTCAACTTAGCTCGAGAGCTAGTCAGAACCGTGGAGTTTCACCAAATATCCTGATCTTCGATTATAAAAGGGATTATTCAAATACAGATTTTGTTGAAGCGACGGGGGCTAAGGTAGTTAGCCCGTATGACATACCTCTAAACATTTTTGATCTGCCTGAGTCGCCTAATAAAAATCGCGCTCAACACGAACGAAGCCGTTTCTTTATCGATGTTCTGGATAAAATTTATTCAGGTATAGGTCCAGTACAGAAAGAAAATATCAAAAGTGCGGTTAAGCAGGCATATAAGAACTTCGAGTTAAGTGAGCGGTCCCCTACCCTCCGCGACGTGTTCGAGTGTTACAAAGAAGAGGGGAAGATAGATATTCCATACAGTATTATGAGTAATCTTGTGGATTCGGAATATTTCGTTGCTCATTCAGAAAAAGTGATCCCATTTCGACAGTTTTTGAACGGTGTGGTTGTCGTTGATTTATCTCAGATTCTTGCGGATGACGATAAAAATATGCTCGTGGCTATCTTTTTAAACCTGTTCTACGAGTACATGCTGAGTGTTGAAAAGAAACCTTTCTTGGGGACTTCTCCTTCGCTGAGATTTGTCGACACTATGCTGCTGGTGGATGAAGCCGATAATATTATGAAATATGAGTTTGAAGTACTTCGAAAACTACTATTGCAGGGCCGCGAGTTTGGTATCGGAGTACTGTTAGCTTCGCAATACTTATCTCATTTTAAGACTAGACACGAGAACTATCTCGAGCCTTTATTGACCTGGTTCATCCATAAAGTGCCAAACATAACCGCGAGGGAGCTCGAGAATATAGGGATTACATCTGATCTCGAGAGAATGGCTTCAAAAATACGTAGCCTGGAGTGTCACCAATGTCTATACAAGTCGTTGGGTGTAGACGGAGAGATTATGCGCGGAACTCCATTTTTTGAGCTGCTGAATGCAGCTAATGTTGACTCTAAATGATGATTGCTCCTGGACGCAAATTAGTAGGCAATTTAGAATAGCCGTAGTTCTCCTAAGCAGGTTTTATGAATCATATAGAGTTATTTTCTGGATGCGGGGGCATGTCTCTTGGTCTAAAGGCGAGCAACTTTAGCTTACTTATGGCCAATGAGTTGTCACCGATGGCATCTACGACCTTTGCGTATAATTTCTTGGGTGAAAATCTAGAGGAATTGGCTAAGACAGAACGTAATCCTCAGAATGTAGTGTGGTTGAGCAGTAACTTCAAAGGTCTATCAGATAGACTAAAAGAGAATCCATTCCAGTATCCTCCTGTCGGAACTACTGATTCTTACAGTGATTTACCCGATGATCCGATGATGCTGGCAGGAAAATTGCTGGTTGGATCAATTGTCGAACTTAATCGCTATTTGAGAGCGAACCCAGTTGCTCGATCAGCGCTCGCATCTGCTTTTGGTAAAAAAGATGGACTTGATCTGGTTTCCGGTGGTCCACCTTGCCAAAGTTTTAGCATGGCAGGTCTTCGCCAAAAAAATTGTGAAAAAAATACTCTTCCCTGGGAGTTTGCTGAGTTTGTTAAGCTTACTCAGCCAAAGCTTGTACTTCTGGAAAATGTGACCGGTATCCTGAGAGCCTTCAACGGAGACGACGGTGAAAAATACTATGCGTGGTACGAAGTAGCTAAGGCGATGGCAGAAGTAGGATATGCACCCCTCTGTTTACATATCAATGCAAGGCACGCTGGAGTTGCTCAGAACCGGCCTAGATTCATATTGATTGGTATTAACTTGGACTACTATTTTCGTAATGAAAAAAGGTTGTCCCGCTGTAAGAACACAACTGAGTTATTGACACCATCCGTAGAGTTCGCCCTTGCTGTAGGCGAAGAAGGTATGAATATGCCTTTCGGACAGTTGACCGTTTTTGATTCGGAAAAAAATGACCACCGTAGCTTGATGAAGAATAGCTTTCTAAGGCACCTCTTTGCCGAAGAAGAAGTAAGCGTAAAAGATGCGATAGATGATCTAAAGAGGTCTAAACCTTCTGCGAAGTCGAGCTTCGTTAAGTATCTCAATCGTAGTTTTGGGGGGAAATCTGACGACGGAATTGTCGAAAATAACAAGGAAAGAAGCCACAGCGAGACGATCCGTCAGCGCTTTAGAGTTTATCAAATATTGAGAGATATTCGAGACATCGAGGTCAGAGTAGAGGTTGAGTCCTTGCTGCGAAGGAAGAGCACTCGACTTAGCGAAAGGGCGTGGCTAGCTCTTCAAAATAAAAAATTTCTTTTAGCAGATAAAAAAACATTTGGTAAGTTGCCGAGCCGTACACTTATGCAGAATTATTTTCTCCGATTATCTACGTTAAAGCACTCCCAAAAGGCTTTAAAGCCGAATGAGCCTGCACCAGCGGCGCTATCTATTCCGGATGATACATGTCATTACAATGAGTTAAGAGTTCTAACCATTAGGGAAATGGCTAGAATTCAATCCTTTCCGGATAGCTTTGTGTTCCTATCTAAGGAAACCACAGGCGGTTCCCAGCGAAAGTACGAGGTTCCACAATACACTCAGGTTGGAAATGCAGTACCCCCTTTGTTAGCTAGGCAGATTGGATTGTGTTTGGCGGAGCTTCTGAGCTCCCCTTGGAGTCCATAGAGGAGGTTCGTCAATTAGTGTTGCGTGCGTTATCAAAGCTCACCAGTTTACGGTCAGTCTGAGGTTGCTCCAGGCGATAGGCTTTTGATGTTGTTTTGTTTTGGTGTGCCCCAGTAGTGTCCCACGCCAATTGAAAAGCTAACTAGAGTTTCGAGGGTGTAAGGGGCCGTATGATCAGGCTTATACAAAGAGCATAAAATCGAAGAGCAGCTTCTGTTTCGCAACTATCTGAAATCAAAGTAAAAATGGTGGGCCTTGCAGGACTTGAACCTGCGACCGATCGATTATGAGTCGAGCGCTCTAACCAACTGAGCTAAAGGCCCACTGAGCCGCGTGCTTGGCGTGGGCCGTATCGGCCTGCCGTTTTGCGGTTTCGCGGAGGGCGCCCGGTGGGCGCAGCCGGGGCATTATAAAGAGGCGTGCCAGGCATTGCCAGCGGCTGTGTTATTTTGCTGCGGTGCTGCCATAATTGCGGTATTCATCCTTGGCGCGGAGCGGGTTTTGAACGACAAACAGCGTATTGAGAAGGCGTATCTGGACGATATTCGTCAGAGCCTCTACGCGCCGTTGACGGCGATGCAACGCCGGGCGGCGAGTGTTGAGCAGGCGCTTGCGGATGATCCCGCTGCACTGGCTGACGCCCGGCGCATTTCCGAGGCGTTGGAGGTGTTGTCGGCCTCGCTGGAGACGGCGGCAGAGGCCAGCGATGACACTGCCCTGTCGCGCTTGCGTCACGATCAGCGCAACAGTATCGGCGTGGTGGAAGGCTATGTGGAAATTTTGCTGGAAGACCTCGGCGATGCTTCCTGCTGCGAGGCGCTGAGCGAAATCGCCACCCTCTCCAAGCGCTTCCAACTGGAGCTGGAAAAGCTCCGTTTGCCCACTGCCGGTGGTGACAAGACCGACCCCATTTCTTCCATTTTCAAAAGCTTCAAGCGCGGTCTGCGACTGGATCAGCGGCGCGTGGCGCCGGCAACGATTTTGGTGGTGGATGACAATGACAGCAGCCGTGAGTTGCTGGCGCAACAGCTACAGCGTCAGGAGCATCTAGTGATTGAGGCCAGCAGCGGCGAGCGGGCATTGGAGGTGATGCGCAGTGCCAAGCCGGATTTGCTGCTGCTGGATCTGGTAATGCCGGGCCTGAATGGCTACGAGGTACTGCAAACCATTCGTGCCGACGAAGAGCTGCGGCGCATTCCGGTGGTGGTCATCAGCGGTGTGCAGGACGAGGCCGGGGCGATTCACTGTATTGACGCCGGGGCCAGCGATTACCTGATCAAACCCGTTAATGCCACGTTGCTGGGGGCGCGCGTGTCGGCGTTGCTGGAGCGCAAGTCCTGGTTCGATCGCGAACGGGAGTACCTCGCAGAGCTGGAGAAAAGTCAGCGTTTTGTGCGCAAGGTGTTTGGCCGCTATCTGTCGGATGAGATCGTGCAGCGTCTGCTGGATGAACAGGACGGTCTGCGGCTGGGTGGCGAACGTCGCCAAGTGACGGTGTTAATGGCAGACATCCGCGACTTTTCGACGATCAGTCTGCTGCTGGAGCCGGAACGCTGCATGCTGCTGTTGAACCATTATCTGGCGGTGATGACGGAAGTGATTCAGGGTTTTCGCGGCACGGTGGACGAGTTTGTCGGCGACGGCATTCTGGCGGTATTCGGCGCGCCGGTGAGCGAAGAGGACGATGCCGACAGAGCGCTGGCCTGTGCGGTCGCCATGCAGCGGGCTATGGGTGAAGTGAATGCCCGCAATGTGGCCGAGGGCCTTCCGGCGATTGAAATTGGTATTGGCCTGAACACCGGTGATGTGGTGGCGGGAAACATCGGTTCCGAGCTGCGCAGCAAATATGGCGTGGTGGGCCACAACGTGAACCTCGCTTCGCGAATCGAGGCCTGTACCGCAGGTGGACAGATTCTCGCTTCGCCCGCCACGCTGGAGAATGCCCGTAGCGAAGTGCTGCGCGGTCGCTGCATTGAGGTATCGGTGAAAGGCCTGGACGCGCCATTGCCACTGTCGGAAGTTCTGGGCGTGGGGCTGCCCTACGATCTGCTGCTGGAATCGCCGGAGCCGCAACCCTGGCAGTGGTTGGCGACGCCGCAGTCTTTGACGCTGAATGTGCTGGAGAGCAAGCGTCTGGGTGATGAGCGGCTGCCGGTGCACCTTTGTGCCCGCCGCGATAATGGGCTGCTGATCGAGAGCGATGTTGAGCTGCCCAGCCCCAGTGATATTTGCCTGTTCGGGCCGGGAGAAGAGGGCAGTCTGTATGGCAAACTGGTGGCCGCTGACGACGGGCGCTATGAATTGCGCACAACGATCCAGCCCGGTTGGCTGGGTCTGGCGGCAACTGACACAACAGAGAATAACGGGTGACAAATGCCGACCGTGCTTTTGGTTGAAGACAATGAAATGAACCGCGATATGCTCAGCCGTCGCCTGCAGCGTCGCGGTTATGAGGTGCTGCTGGCCGTCGATGGTCAGCAGGGGATTGATATGAGTCGCCGCGAATCGCCGGATATCCTGCTGTTGGATATGAGTCTGCCGGTGAAGGACGGTTGGCAGGTGGCGCGGGAAATGAAGGCCGATGACTCGCTGCGCCGCATTCCCATTATTGCGCTGACCGCCCACGCCATGGCCGACGACCGGCTGCGGGCGATGGAGGCGGGCTGTGACGATTACGACACCAAGCCTGTGGACCTGCCGCGTCTGTTGAGCAAAATGAACGCACTGCTGGCTGAGCCTTCATGAGTTTTACCCGCCGTTTAACCCTGTCTTTTGTCACTATTCTGCTGCTCTCGCTGGGCAGTGTGCTGGTGCAGGTGTGGGGCAATGATACCCGCCGCCGCAATGTCTGGTTGTTGCAGAATGTGATCAGTACGCAGTCGGACATGAATGCCTTCAGTCAGCAGCTATATGGTATTCAGCGCAAAATGCGAGTGGTGGAAGCCCTCAATGCCTCGGCGGCGAATAAGCAGCTGAACGAGAATGAGCGGGGAGAGCTGCTGGCGGCCATTGAGCGACTGCGTGAACTGCAGGACACGCTTAATCGCGAGTTGCGTGAATACATGGAGCCGGACAGTTATCGTCCGCTGGTGACCGAGACATTGCTGGATGCCTGGCAGCGATTTTTGCTGGCGACGGAAAAGCGGTTGGTGTCGCCGGATGACGCCGCTGAAGCGCTGCTGATCGCCACGACGGAATACCAGCAGCTCAGTGCGACCTTGAGCGACAATGAGCTGGCACTGCTGATTCGATCGGATGAAATTAATGCCCGCCTCAAAGACATCGTCAGCCTGACCAACAAGGTGGCGCTGGGCGTGTTCCTGCTGGCGCTGATTACCACCTTTGTGCTGGGTTACTACATTACCCGCTATACCCGTCGTTCCATCCGCCAGCTGCAAAAGGGCACGGCGGAATGGGGCAGTGGCAATTTCGATTACAGCATCGCCGATATGGGGCACGATGAATTCGGGCAGTTGGCGAAATCCTTTAATGAGATGGCGGCCAATCTGCGCAGCGCCATGAGTCGCGTGCGTGAAGCCAGTCGCCGGGCGGATGCCGCCAATCAGGCCAAGAGTGGCTTTCTGGCAAATATGAGCCATGAGCTGCGCACGCCGATGAACGCGATTATTGGCTACTCCGAAATGCTGCTTGAGGAGATTGAGGACGACCCAGCGCTGCCCGCCGGCGACTTGCAGCCAGACCTGGAAAAGGTGCAGTTGGCAGGCAAGCATTTGCTGACGCTGATTAACGACGTGCTGGATATTTCCAAAATCGAGTCCGGGCGCATGGCCGTGTTCTGGGAAAGTGTGGAGCTGGATTCGGTGCTGCGCGACGTCGAGGTGACGGCGGCGCCACTGATGGAGAAAAACCGCAACCGCCTGCATTGCGATTACCAGTTCAGCAGCAATTATGTACGCACCGATGTGACCCGGCTGCGGCAGGTGCTGCTGAATCTGCTGAGCAATGCCGCCAAATTTACCCGAGAGGGTGATATCTCGCTGAAAGTCTGGGAGGAAGCGAGCGGCGAAAACAATACCCTGAATATCGAAGTGTCAGACACCGGTATCGGCATGAGTGACGAACAACTTGAGAATGTCTTCGATGCATTTGTGCAGGCAGATCTGTCGACGACCAAGCAGTTTGGCGGCTCTGGACTGGGACTGACGATCTCCAAGAAGTTTTCAGAGCTGCTGGGCGGTACGCTCAGCGCCGAAAGCGAGGCTGGGAAAGGCAGTCGGTTTCTGTTGCGGCTGCCGGTGAACGGTGAAACCTCGGTCGCTCTGCACAGTCAGGATGCCGACACTGCGCGTGGCGATGTGCTGGTGATTGATGACGACGCGAACGCGTTGGAAATTGCCCGCCGCAGCTTGGAGCGAGAGGGCTACCGGGTGCGTACGGCCAGCACTGGGCCAGAGGGTTTGGATCTGGCGCGCGAGCAGCGCCCCGACCTGATTATTCTCGATGTAATGATGCCGATTATGGACGGCTGGCAAGTGCTGCATATTCTGCGACGGGAGCCGGGGCTGAGCAATGTGCCGGTGCTGATGCAGTCCATGCTGAATGAGCGGGATCTGGGGCTGCTGCTGGGCGCCAACGAATACCTGGTGAAGCCGGTGGAGCGCGAGGAGTTAGCCGCTGCCGTGCGGGAGCTGATTCCCGCCGGGGCGGTGGGCAATCTGCTGTTACTGGAAGAAGGGGATGCGCTGGCCAATGTCATCGCGCGTTTACCCGGTTCCGAGTATTGGCAGCTGTTTCGCACGAGTACGGTGGGCGAGGCCCGGAAGCTGCTGGCCGAGCACGCGTGGCAGTTGATTGTGATAGGTCCGCACAGTAATGACCGTCAGGTTGGTGAATTTCTGGCCGGGTTGCGTGCCAGTCAGTGGCGCGCCGTGCCAGTGATGCTGGCACGCACCGAGGCCGATGCCAGTGTGCTGGAGCAGCAGTTGGCGCTGTATCTGCGCCGGGCGGGAGGCGATCGCCCCGAGTGATGGGCTTATTGCAGCGAGAGCTGGCGCAGCTTATCCAGTGCGATCTGCAGTGCGTTAATTTCCTGCATTAGAACCTGCTGGGTGCGGGCCGATTCTTCCACTTTGCGTTGGGCTTCTTCCAGGCTGATACGTGCTTCCAGTGCATAGCCCAGCGCGGTAAAAATCGCGGTGTTGTCGCCGGAGCGTCCATTATTCAGCACATTGAGTTGGTCGAGACTGCGGGTGGCGCGCGCGGTGTTCGCTCGGGGATTGTCTTTGTTCAGATAGAGCAGGGTCAGTTGCGTCAATGCCTGCTGGCGAAGGCTGGTCTTGTTGCGAGGCTCGTTGGCAATGACCTTGAGCTGGTCTTCAGCAACGTAATAATGGCCTTTGTTGGCAAAGCCGATGGCGGTCTGCAGTTGTTCGTTCAGTTCCTGCTCGCGCTCAGCTTGTTCGTTGACGACGGGCACGGGTTCTTCAGGGGTCGAGCTGCAACCGGCCATCAAGGCAATAAAAAGACTGAATATAAGCAGTTTGCGCATGGGCACTGTTCTGATTCCGTGTGGAGTCGTTCAGGGCTGCGCGGCGACCAGCGCGGGTCGCCGCATGATTGTATTACTCGTCGAGGAAGCTGCGCAGGTGATCTGAGCGCGTCGGGTGACGCAGCTTGCGCAGGGCCTTGGCTTCGATCTGACGGATACGCTCACGGGTAACGTCAAACTGCTTGCCGACTTCTTCCAGCGTGTGGTCGGTGTTCATATCGATACCGAAGCGCATACGGAGCACCTTGGCTTCGCGGGCGGTCAGGCCAGCCAGCACTTCCTTGGTTGCTTCGCGCAGGCCTTCACCTGTTGCAGAGTCAACTGGCGAGGAAATGGTGGTGTCCTCAATGAAATCACCCAGGTGCGAATCTTCATCGTCGCCGATCGGGGTTTCCATGGAGATCGGCTCTTTGGCGATTTTCAGTACCTTGCGAACCTTGTCTTCCGGCATTTCCATGCGCTCACCCAGTTCTTCCGGAGTGGGCTCGCGACCCATTTCCTGAAGCATCTGGCGAGAGATACGGTTCAGCTTGTTGATCGTTTCGATCATGTGCACCGGAATACGAATGGTACGTGCCTGGTCGGCGATGGAGCGGGTGATCGCCTGACGAATCCACCAGGTGGCGTAGGTGGAGAATTTGTAGCCGCGGCGATACTCGAACTTGTCGACAGCCTTCATCAGGCCGATGTTGCCTTCCTGAATCAGGTCGAGGAACTGCAGGCCACGGTTGGTGTACTTTTTGGCGATGGAAATTACCAAGCGCAGGTTGGCTTCGACCATTTCCTTTTTGGCGCGACGAGCGCGGGCTTCGCCGATGGAGATACGACGGTTGATTTCCTTGATGTCGGAAATCGTCAGGTCCTGACGTTCTTCAATGACGGCGATGCGAGCCTGAATACGGCCGAGGGCATCTTTGTAGTCGGCCAGTGCCGGGTACTTGGCAATGTGCTCGTCGATCCAGCTGGCGTTAGCTTCATTGCCCTGGAAACTGCGGATGAACTCTTTACGGTCCATGCCGACGTTCTTCACGCAGATCACCATAATCTCGCGCTCAAGCGCACGGATGGAGCTGAGCGTGGTGCGGACTTCTTCGATCAGCGGATCGAAGGTGCCGGGGGTCAGTTTGAAGAACTTGAACAGTTCGCCCAGTGCGGCCAGCTCTTTGGCGGTCTGCTTGCTGTAGCGACCGTGATCGGCGATGCACTTCTCGACTTTGTCGTTCTGCTTTTGCAGGGCCGAGAAGCGCTGTTTTGCCTCCTCGGGATCGGGGCCAGAGGTGGTTTCTTCGTCGTCGTCACTGGACTCAGCGGCAGCAGCAGCCTGCGCCTGCGGAGAGGGGACTTCGTCGGCGGGGTCCAGGTAGCCGCTGATAATATCGCCCAGACGGCGCTCTTCAGTGGCGACTTTGTCGTACTCGGTCAACACACCTGACACGATGCCGGGGTAGTAGGCCAGCGCGGCCATCATGTCGCGAATGCCTTCCTCAATACGCTTGGCGATGACAATCTCGCCTTCGCGGGTCAGCAGTTCGACGGTGCCCATTTCGCGCATGTACATGCGCACGGGGTCAGTGGTGCGGCCGGTTTCGGTTTCCACTGCAGCCAGGGCGGCGGCGGCTTCGGCGGCGGCGATGTCGTCGGAGGAGTCGCCGCCGGTCATGATCAGGGTGTCTTCGTCAGGGGCATGTTCAAATACCTGAATGCCCATGTCGTTGATCATCTGGATAATTTCTTCGACCTGATCCGGATCGGAAATGTCCTCCGGAAGGTGGTCATTTACCTCAGAGTAGGTCAGGTATCCCTGCTCCTTGCCTTTGGCAATGAGTTGTTTGAGGCGCGATTGATGCGTTGAGTCATTCATGCTTGCAAAATACTCGTAGGTGCAGGTGAAAAATAGCCGCATATTGTACCCTAAATGCACAGTCTCCGACCAGCAAAAACCTGCTTTGTTCAGGCGGGATCAGTGGCATTACTTGCGGTGTTTGTGTGCCAAAAGCTGCTGGATGTGTCGCAGCTCGGCTTTGGTGTCATCGCTGAGTTCAGCGTAGTTGCCCGTAGCGGCTTTGTCGACTTCTTCGCGTTCGCGCAATGCGGCCAGCCTCTGTTGAAGGTGGGTGTCCTTCTGGCGGCGCTCAAAGTGCTCAAGGGTGTCGAAAAAAGCCCTGCGTGCCAGCGCTTCATCCAGACTGCTTCCCAGCAACTCGATGGTTTTCAAGGCATCGGTCAGCAGCGGGTACTCGGGCTGGCCGTGCCAGTGTCCGAGCAGCATCGCGGTTGAGGATTCCGGTCGCTTGCGCAGCAGTTCGACAATGGCGCTCAGCAACTGCAAGCCGGGGTCGTTGTCGCTGGGCGGCAGCGTGCTGATACCGTCGACAATCTCACTGGGGGCGTAAAGCAACATTGCCAGAGCAAACAGGCCGGGGTCGCGTTTTCCGCGTGGCAGTTGTTCCAGCAGCGTGGCGCTGTCGCGTTTCTTTGGCCGCGGCGCGGGGCTGTCGGCGCGCTCCTCCTGCTGTTCCGGCTGCGGGGTGTTTTCTCGTAGCTTGTCCAGTGACGGGCGACTCAGGCCGCTGCGCTTGGCCAGTTCGTCAAACATGAGCTCTTTGTAGACGCCGTCGGGCAGCAGCATTAATAGCGGTGTTGCCAGCTTGGCGAGCTTGGCGCGTCCTTCCATGGTGTCCGGGTCAAGCTGGTCGTTGAAGCTGTCGAAAAAGTAGCTCTCGAGTTTGGCGGAGCGGGCGACCAGTCCCTCGAAGCCGGGGCCGCCGATGCGCCGCACGGTGTCGTCGGGATCCTGACCTTCATCGAGGAAGAGAAAACGGATGCTGCGCCCGTCTTCCATGGTTGGCAGGGCGTTTTCCAGTGCGCGTTGGGCGGCGCGGCGCCCGGCCTCGTCGCCGTCGAAGCAGAAGACAATTTCGCTGCAGTAGCGAAATGCGGTGCGCAGGTGGTCGCTGTTGCTGGCGGTGCCGAGGGTGGCGACGGCGCAGCGAATGCCATGTTGAGCCAGCGCGACGACATCCATGTAGCCCTCAACAATAATGACCCGCTCCAGTTGGCGATTGTGTTGACGGGCTTCGTACAGGCCATACAGTTCGCGGCCTTTGTGAAAGATGTCGGTTTCCGGCGAGTTGAGGTATTTGGGCTTGTCGTCGCCGAGTACGCGCCCGCCAAACGCCACCACCCGTCCCCGGTTATCGCGGATGGGGAACATGATGCGGTCGCGGAAGCGGTCGTAGAGGCGGTCGCTGTCTTCTTTCTCAACCAGCATGCCTGCGTCGAGCAATTGCTGGCGGCCTTCGGGATTGGCGCCGAAGCCTTGCAGGATGTTGTCCCAGCCGGGCGGGGCGAAGCCAATGCCGAAGTCTCGGGCGATCTGCCCGCTGAGGCCGCGTTTCTTCAGGTAGCCGACCGCGCGTTCGGCGTCGGGATGTTGGCGAAGCTGGCGCTGGTAGTAGCTGGCCAATTGCTCCATCAAGTCGTAGACGGTCTTGCGGCGCTGTTGTTTCTGAGCCTGCTGGGGGCTGAGTTCTTCTCGGGGGACTTCCAGTCCGGCGCTGTGAGCGAGACTGTCGATGGCGGCAGGGAAATCCTGCCGTTCGTAGTCCATGATAAAGCCGATGGCGTTACCCGCCGCGCCGCAGCCGAAGCAATAGTAGAACTGTTTGTCCGGGTTGACGCTGAACGAGGGGGTTTTTTCTTCGTGAAACGGGCAGCGGGCAGTGTAGTTGCGGCCGGTCTTTTTCAGGGATACGCGACGGTTAATGACGTCGACAATATCCACCCGCGACAACAAGTCGTCGATAAAGGCTTGGGGGATACGTCCTTTGGCGGCCACGGCGCTGATCCGATGAAACGGGAGCTTCAGATTAGCAAGGCTGGTGGGGTGCCGACCAGCCCAGCCGGTTTACTGGGCCAGTCGCTCTTTAATTTTGCGACTTACGGCTGCCATGTCGGCGCGGCCCTGGGCGGCAGGCTTGATCAGGCCAACCACCTTGCCCATGTCTTTCATGGAGTCGGCGCCGCTGTCGGCGATGGCTTTCTCAATCAGCGCGTCCAGCTCTTCATCGCTCAGCGGTGTGGGCATGAACTCTTGGATAACGGCCATTTCGGCGCGCTCTTGCGCGGCCAGCTCTTCGCGCCCCGCCTCTTCATACTGGGTAATGGAGTCGCGGCGCTGCTTGCACATTTTGTCGAGGATGGTCAGCAGGCGGGCGTCGTCCACCTCAATGCGCTCGTCCACTTCAATGCGCTTGACCTCGGCCTGAATCAGGCGAATGGCGCCCAGGCGCTCTTTCTCGCGGGCGCGCATGGCCGCTTTCATAGCGTCGTTCAGCGATTGTTTCAGTGTTGGCTGGCTCATCGGCATTTCCCTGCTGGAGATGTGTTTTTCAGACACAAAAACGGGCGACCACTGGGGTCGCCCATCTTTCGCAAATAGCTGTGCAGATGGCAGCGCGATGGTGGCTGCCGGCAGGCGCTCTTAGTAGAGGCGCTGCTGCTTTTTCATTTCGCGGGAAACTTTCTTCGCGTGACGCTTAACAGCTGCCGCCGCTTGACGCTTGCGAACTGACGTCGGCTTCTCGTAAAACTCGCGACGACGAACTTCGGCAAGGACGCCGGCTTTTTCGCAAGAGCGCTTGAAACGGCGCAGAGCGATATCAAAGGGCTCGTTTTCTTTGATCTTAACTGAAGGCATTCGTTAAACCTGTGCTGATAAAAGTTAGCAATCGATTCTTTTGCCACCGATACAAACGTGGCTCTCTAAGGGCGCAGAATTCTAAACGCTGTATTGTGAAAATGCAAAGTAAAAAGCGGCTTATCTGGTGCCGTCAGGGGGAAATCAGTATGATGCGCGCTCAGTAACAGTGCGGAAGGGCCGATTTTGCGGGTACTTGGACTCGAAAGCTCCTGCGACGAGACAGGCGTGGCAATCTACGACAGCGAGCAGGGGCTGCTGGCCGATGCGCTGTACAGCCAGATTGCCCTGCATGCGGAGTTTGGCGGCGTGGTGCCGGAACTGGCCTCCCGCGATCATGTTCGCAAGTTGTTGCCGCTGATTCGCGAAGTACTCGATAAGGCCGGAATGAACGGCGGCGACCTCGATGCCGTGGCCTATACTGCTGGCCCCGGTCTGGCGGGCGCGCTGATGGTAGGTGCCTGTGCCGGGCGTGCGATGGCGTACGCCTGGGGCGTGCCCGCGCTGGCTGTTCACCATATGGAAGGCCATTTGTTGGCGCCCATGCTGGAAGCGAATCCCCCCGAGTTCCCCTTTATTGCCTTGCTGGTGTCTGGCGGGCATACGCAGTTGGTCCGCGTCGACGGAATTGGTCATTATCAATTGCTGGGCGAGTCGCTGGACGATGCGGCGGGGGAGGCCTTCGATAAGGCGGCGAAAATGCTGGGCCTGCCATATCCGGGTGGGCCGCAACTCGCGAAGGTCGCCGCGCTGGGTGACAACAGGCGTTTTGATTTTCCCCGACCGATGGTTAATCGCCCCGGTCTGGACTTCAGCTTCAGTGGGCTGAAAACCTTCACGCTGAATACCGTGAATGACTGCCGTGCTGACGGCGTGTTGAGCGAAACGGATCGCAACGATATCGCGGCCGCGTTCCAGGACGCCGTGGTGGATACCCTGACCATCAAGTGTCTGCGTGCGCTGAAGCAGGAAGGGCTGTCGCGACTGGTGATTGCCGGTGGTGTGAGTGCCAATACCTTGTTGCGTGAGCGGCTGGAAGCGAAACTGGCGAAGATCGGTGCCCAAGTGTATTATCCGCGCCCTGCCTACTGCACCGACAACGGTGCAATGATTGCCTACGCAGGTGCTTGCCGTCTGCTGGCTGGGCAAGCGGAGGCGCTGTCGGTGCAGGTGCGTCCTCGCTGGCCGATGAACGAGCTGCCCGGTCTGGGAAACTGAATCATGGATAAAGTCTTTGTACGCGGTTTACGCGTCGATACCATTATTGGTACTCACGATTACGAACGTCTCCACCGCCAAACGGTACTTATCGACCTGGAAATGGGCTATGACGTTCGGGCGGCGGCGGCTGCCGAAGACATTTCCCTGACGCTGAATTACCAGGCCATCAGTGAGCGCCTGTGTGACTTTATCCGTCAGAGCGAATTTCTGCTGGTGGAGACCCTGGCAGAGCGCTGTGCGGCCCTGATTCGCGATGAGTTTGGCGTGCCTTGGCTGCGTTTGCGTCTGGCCAAACCTAACGCTCTGCATTACGCGGACGAAGTCGGCATTATTATCGAACGCGGCAGCGCCGGCTGATTTCAGCGTTTTTCCAGCAGCATCGTCAGTGTTTGCAGGCGGTGCTCACGTAAGGCCTTGCCCAGTGCGGGGCCGCGCAATCCTTCCTCCATCAACTGCTTTGCGTCGATACGACCGAGTGCCGCTGCGGCGCGTTTGAGTTGTTGGAGCTGCTCTCCGTCTTCACCCAGCGCAGCTGCAATGCCGCACAGCTTATCGAGTATCTCCGGTCGTCGCAGGTAATCCAGTGCTTCCAGTTGTGACAGCGTCGCATCGGCTGACAGAGTCTTTGTCAGCGGCAGGGCGCTGGCGGCATGGCGAGCCAGCAGCGAGGCCAGTTTGCTGGCGCGAAGCCGGGTGCAAAGCGCCTCAACGTCTTCACCAGACATTGCGCTGCAGCTCAGGGCAAAGCGCTGGTCGACATCGAGTCCCGTTTTATTCAGCGCCTTAAGCAGCGTGGTGTTCAAGCTGTCGGCCCAGGCTGGGGATAAGGTATTCAGTGCGCCGCAGGCCAGCAGGCTCTCGAAAAAGGCGCTGGGCTGGCGTTCGCTGAGGGCCTTGTTGATCTCGACCATAATGCGCTCGGGACTGAGTGCGCCCAGTTCGCGTGCGGTGCTCATCTGCCGCATCAGCAGTAGGGTGTCGTCGGCAATGTGGAAGCCGAGATGGGCGTAGCGGGCGGCGAAGCGGGCAACCCTGAATATACGCAGCGGGTCCTCGGCAAATGCCGGGGAGACGTGGCGCAGCAGTCGTTGTTCAAGGTCTTGCTGGCCACCAAAGGGGTCGATCAGCGAGCCGTCGTCGGCCTTTGCCATGGCGTTAATGGTCAGGTCGCGGCGTCGCAGATCGTCTTCAACGCTCACTTCAGGGCCAAAGTCGCAGACAAAACCGTGGTAGCCCGCCGCCGTTTTTCGCTCGCGTCGTGCGAGGGCGTATTCTTCTTTGGTTTTCGGGTGAAGGAAAACCGGAAAGTCCTTGCCGACCTGCTCGTAGCCGAGATCAGTCAGTTCCTCGGGCGTGGCGCCCACCACCAGCCAGTCGCGCTCGTGGAAGGGGTAGTTTAAGAGTTCGTCGCGGACCGCGCCGCCGACCAGATAAATGTCCATGGGCGAATAATCAACGATTCTGTGAGGTGGGGGAAGGCCTAGTGGCAATCGCAGCGATGCAGTTCACCGCTATCCATATCCAGCAGTGTCATATGGCGTCCCCAGACGCAGCCGCTGTCCAGGCCGATCACGTCGCTTCTGCCAGTTTTGCCTTCCAGTGCAGCCCAGTGGCCGAAAAGCAGTGTTTCCTGCCGGGGGGCGGTTGGCCAGCGAAACCAGGGCTGGTAGCCCTCGGGAATGTCGCGGACGGCCCCTTTGAATTTCAGTTCCAACTCGCCATCGGCGCGACACAGGCGCATGCGGGTAAAGTAATTGGTGATGCAGCGCCAGCGCTCTGCGCCTTCCAGGTCATCCCGCCAGCGCAGAGGCTCATTGCCGTACATGTTCTTAAAGAAGGTTTCGCTTTGCGGGCCTTGCAGTACCGATTCCAGCTCGGCGCTCAGCACCAGTGCCTGCTCGCTGCTCCAGATCGGCGGAATGCCTGCGTGGCTCATCAGGTAGCGCCCGTCCTCCGAGCGTAGCACCAGGGCTTGCTGTTGCAGCCAGTGCATCAGCTCGGGCAGCTCGGGGGCGTTGAGCAGCGCGTCCAATGTGGGATGGCGTCCCCGATCGGTATAACCCTGAGCAAGGGCGAGACAGTGCAGGTCGTGGTTGCCAAGGGTGATGCGCAGGCTGTCGCGAATGCTGTAGAGGTAGCGCAGGGTATCCAGGGAATCTGGGCCGCGGTTGATCAGGTCGCCAACCAGCCAGAGCTGATCCGTCGAGGGATCGAAATTGACCGCGTCAAGCAAGCAGCGCAAGGGCTTGAGGCAGCCTTGCAAATCGCCAACAGCGTAGCGGCTCATGTCTCTGCTCAGTGCAGCGCGGAGCGCTGGGCCAGCGAGAACACGCCGATGGGCGCAATAAATGGGCGCCCGGAGGCGCTGATCATTTCGTAGCTGCCTTCCATGGTGCCGACAGCGGTGTCGATAACGGCGCCCGAGGTGTAGGTGAACGATTCGCCGGGTTCAATCAGCGGTTGCTTGCCGATCACGCCCTCGCCCTGAACTTCCTGCACCTGGTTGTCGCCATCGGTGATAATCCAGTGGCGGTTCAGCAGGCGAACAGCCTCGTCGCCGTGATTGAGAATGGTGATGGTATAGGCAAAAGCGAAACGCGATTCCTCGGGGCTGGATTGTTCCGGCAGAAACTGCGTGTCGACTTGAATTTCAACGTTTTCGGTGTGGCTCATGAATACCCGGGTTCAGCGCGCCTGGCGCTCGAGGAAATTGGCTATGGTAACAAATTCTGTAAGGCCGAGCTGTTCCGGACGAATGCCGGGATCAATGCCCAGTGTCTCAATCTGCTCGCCGCTGAGCAGGTTCTTCAGGTTGTTGCGCAGGGTCTTGCGGCGCTGATTGAAGGCTTCACGCAGCACTCGCTGGAGGGTGTCCACGTTGTCGGCAACAATCGGCAGCTCGCGATGCGGGGTAAGGCGGACGATTGCCGACATCACTTTGGGGCGCGGTGAGAAGCATTCCGGGGGAACGTCAAACAGCGATTCCACCTGACAGTAATACTGGGCCATGATCCCCAGTCGACCATAGGCCTTGCTGCCCGGCTGGGCGGCAAGGCGATCCACCACCTCTTTCTGCAGCATGAAGTGCATGTCCTGAATGCAGGACTGCGCCGACAGCAGATGGAAAATCAGCGGAGTTGAAATGTTATAAGGCAGGTTGCCGACAACGCGCAGCGCGTTGTCGCCTGCCAGCCCGGCAATATCAAACTTGAGCGCGTCGCCTTCGTGCAGATGGAAATTCTCCAGCACACCGAATTTGTCATCCAGAATGGGCAGCAGGTCGCGGTCCAGCTCAATCACATCCAAGCGGCAGCCGCTGGCGAGCAGCTCGGCAGTAATCGCGCCCTGACCGGGGCCGATTTCCAATAGGCGCTGGTCGGCGCGGGGCGACACGGCGCGAACAATACTTTGAATGATGCCCCGGTCGTGAAGAAAGTTCTGACCGAAGCGTTTGCGGGCGCGGTGTGCTGTCATAGTGTGGTGTCGCTGTAGGCGTTCTGGGCCATATCGATGGCATAGTGCAGGGCGGTCGCCATGCTGCCGGGGTCGGCGTTGCCGCTGCCCGCCAGATCCAGCGCAGTGCCATGATCGACGGAAGTGCGGATGATGGGCAGGCCCAGCGTGATGTTTACCGCCTGGCCAAAGCTCTGGTACTTGAGCACCGGCAGACCCTGATCGTGGTACATCGCCAGCACGGCGTCACACTGCTGGAGATGGCGGGGAGAGAAGGCTGTATCGGCGGGCATCGGGGCGGTGAGTTGCCAGCCTTGCTGGCGGAAGCGGGCGAGCACAGGCTCAATCACCTCGATTTCTTCCCGTCCCATGTGGCCACCTTCTCCGGCGTGAGGGTTGAGGCCGAGCACCATAATCCGCGGCTCATTACAGCCAAACTGGTGGCGCAGGTCGTGATGGAGAATCTCCAGCGTGCGCGTCAGCTCGGTGTCGGTGATGGCGTCGGGCACGGCACTCAGAGGAAGGTGGGTGGTCACCAGTGCCACGCGCATGGCGTCGCTGGCCAGCATCATAACCACTTTGTCGACACCGCAGCGCTCAGCCAGGTATTCCGTATGGCCGGAGAAGGGAATGCCGGCGTCATTGATAATGGATTTCTGTACCGGGCCGGTCATCAATGCCTGGCAGTCATTGCGTCGACAGGCGTCGGTCGCGGTGCGCAGGCATTCGACCACATAGGGCGCGTTGCGCACGTCAAGCTGCCCGCTTTTTGCCGGGCTGTCGAGGGAAACCGCGCGTACAAATAGCTGTCCCGGCCGGTGGGCTTGAGCGGGACTGTCGTCGCTCACTTCAAGCAGTTCAATCGGGATGCTCAGCGCCTCGGCGCGTTGTTGCAGCAGCGCCGGATCGGCGTAAGCGACCAGCATCGCCGGCCAGTCTTGCTGCGCGATGCGCAGCAACAGCTCCGGGCCTACCCCGGCAGGTTCACCGGGAGTGATGGCGATCTTCGGCAGCATCAGTTCTTGATGTCGACGTAGGCTTCCGAACGGATTTTACGCAGCCAGATGTCCAGCTCGTCCTGGTATTTACGCTCGTGAAGTACGTTGCGGGCCATGCGTTTGCGAAGTTCGCCGCTGACGTTTTGCTGGCGGCGGTCTTCCACCTGAATGATGTGCCAGCCGTACTGGCTTTGTACCGGACGCGTGACTTCGCCGATCTTGGCGTTGTCCATCGCTTCCTGGAATTCTGGCACCAGTTGGCCGGGTGAGGTCCAGCCCAGGTCGCCGCCTTCTTGCGCCGAGCCGATGTCCTCGGAATATTCCTTGGCGAGGTCGCGGAAGGACTCACCGTCGATGATTTGCTGGCGCAACTTGGCAGCCAGCGCGCGGGTTTCGGCGTCATCGCGGATTGCCGAGGGCTTGAGCAGGATGTGGCGAGCGCGGGTCTGGGCGATGGTTTCGTTCAGGCCGCGGCTCTCCAGCAGTTGAATCACGTGATAACCCGAGGCGCTTTTCAGTGGCTCCGAGACCTGGCCGTCGCTCATGCCGGGTGCCACATTGGCAAACAGTGAGGGCAGATCGGTTTCCTTGCGCCAGCCCAGATCGTTGGCCTTGATGCCGCCCTGGGCTAGGGATTGGTAGTCGCTGCCGCTGCGCAGGCGGTTTGCCAGTTGCTTGGCGCGTTGCAGCGCTGCGTCGCGCTGGCTGTCGCTGGCATCCGAGTCGACCGGCACCAGCAGGTGAGCGAGGCGGTATTCCGGCGAGGTGCGGGCGCGGCCTTCTTCCGAATCGAGGTAGTTGTTGACCTCCTGATCGGAGATTTGAATGCGCTGGTTCACATTGCCCATCTGCACGCGTTGCAGCAGCATTTCACGGCGGATTTGCTCACGGACCTCATTGTAGGAGGCGCCGCTGTCGATCAGTGCCTGGCGGAACTGCGGCAGTGTCATCTTGTTTTGCGCAGCAACACGGCCAACGGCCTGATTGAGCTGTTCGTCGTCAATCCGCAGACCGACACGGTCGGCCATCTGTAACTGGATGTTCTCCAGAATCAGCATGTCGAGCACTTCCTTGCGAAGCTGTTCCTGCGGCGGTGACTGCTGACCAGCGCGGGCAATGTTTTGCTCGATGGTGGCAACGCGGTCATTCACTTCGCTGGCCAGAATGACATTGTCGTCAACAATGGCGACGATGCGGTCCAGCCACTGGGTTTCGGCTCGTGCAACTGTGCTGAGGCACAGGGCAAACAGAGCGGCGAGGAGTGTTGTCTGACGTTTATTCATTTGTTTGATAACCAAAAATGCTTTCTTGCAGTACGCTGGTAACGGCCGTGCCCAGGCCGCCCAGCCCCTTGAGTTGGAACTCCACGAGGTAGGCGGAGTTGGTTCGGGTGTCAATGGTATTAGACGCGCTATCGTTCTCGGGTTCCAGTGCCTGCTGGTAGACAAAGCGCGTCAGCCAACAGCAGTTCTCGTATTCCACGCCAACCAGATTCTCCAGCGGACGGTTGTCCTCAAAGTCGTACTGGGTTTTGGCAAAGAGTTTCCATTGGTTGTTCAGCGGAATCACCGCTGAGGCATCCACCTGGCGAACATCATTGTCGAGGCCGCCGTATTCGTTACCCTCGCGCCGGATACTGTAGCCGAGATTAATCATGCTGCCGTTCTCGGTTTCAATGTGGTAGCGCAGATTGGTCTGATTCAGTTTTCCCTGGCGCGCGTCGTAGAGCAGGTCGGCATCGACGCTGTGGTAGCGATTGGGTGACCAGCGAAGTTGACTGGCAACGTCTGAATTACTGCTTTTGCGCACCGGGTCGCCGGGCAGCTGTACGCGCCCATCGTCGAAGTAATAGAGCTGACCGACGCTCACGCTGAGAAATTCCCGGCCGACTTCGTTATCGATAAAACGGCTGCTGACACCCACTGCAAGCTGGTCGGCATCGCCGAGACGATCGTGGCCGGTGAAGCGGGTATCGCGGAACAGTTGCTGGTATGAAAAGGTCAGCGCCGCGCTGTCGAAGTCCGGGTGATCGCTCTGATTCGCATATTCGGCATTGCGGTAGTAAATGCGCGGCTCCAGGGTTTGGGTCAGGCTGCTGTCGCCCAGCTCCAGCGGTCGCTCAAAGAAGAGGCCGGCATCCAGACTGAACTGGTTGGAGGCCGCACTGGGGTTGTTATCCAGGCCGACAGTATCTGCCTTGTCCAGCGAGTAGCCGACATAGCGGCTCTTCACCGTGGGTTCTACAAAGCCCCAGCGCCAGCGCATCGGCAGGCTCAGGCCCGCTGCGCCATAAAAACGCTGCCCGGTAACCTGGGTGCCGCCATTCTGAATGGCGTCGCGGTGGTCGAAGCGGGTGTACTCGACTTCCATGGACGGTTCGAGCTGGAAATTGCGGGCTGGTGACTGATAACTCAGCGCGAGCTGGGGCAGCTTCTGATAGGGGTCGTCGACCGTGGCAATGGTCTGGTAGCGCTGCACTTCCAGACGGCCGCTCCAGTTGTCAGAGAGGTAGCCCAGTTTGGCCTGTTGGTTCAGGTGGGTGCTGCGTTTAACGCTGAGGTTCGCCAGCCCGAGGTCTGAGAAATAATCATTGTCGCTGACCCGCGTGTAGTCGACCTCTGTGCTCCAGTTGTCGCCCATGTAGCCTTCTTCGGCGATGCCAAGCAGCCAGCGGTCGATATCTTCGCGCTGGTCGTTGGGCAGGTAGCTGCCGTTGATGGCCCACTCTGAGTACTTGTTGAGGTAGCGGAATTCGCCGCCGAGGGCTTCGCCGCGGGCCTCGATATAGCGCGGAACGACGGTCAGGTCGTAATTGGGTGCCAGATTTATGTAGTAGGGCACCGAGATGTCGAGGCTATTGTCGGCCAGACCCACGGTGGGAAACAGGAATCCGGTGGTGCGGCGGTCATCGACCGGGAAGTTCAAATACGGTGTGTAAAAGACCGGCACATCATAGATACGAACACTGGTGCCGCGCGCGATGCCGCGGCCGGTTTCGTAGTCCAGCTCAATGCTGTCTGCGTGCAGCGACCAGGTTTCCTTATCGGGCGTACATTGGGTGTAGCTGGCTTTTTCCAGTTCAAAGCGGCCGAAGGCCGGGCGCGCCATGCGTCCGGCGCTGCCACGGGCACCGGTTTGATAGCTGAGAATTTCCGCTTCTGTCAGTTCGCCCAATCCGGCATTCGTGTCGAGGGTGGCCGACTGGCCTCGCAGCATAAAACCGGGCTGACGCAGGACCACGGCATCGCGCAGCATGACGCTGCCGTCGCTGCGTCGGTAGCGCGCGTAACCGGCGTCGAGACTGAGATTACCCTTGCGAAGTTCTACGCCGCCCTGCATCGTCGCGCTGTCGCCGACCGATTCGATTGTGTCAGCGGATACGACCAGCGGGGCTGTGGCCGGGTCCTGGTCTGATCCACTCCAGTCTCTGGGCGGCTCGACAAAGCGTCCGGCACACCCCGGCGACAGTTCGCAGCGGGCGCTTTCCGGCAGTTTGTCCAGCGGTACCCAGTTCCAGTGCTGGTAGTAGGCGGGGAGTCGCGACATATCGAATTGCATCGCCTGGCCACTGATCGGGCCGCACTGCTCCACGGGCGCAGTCTGCGCCAGGCTGGCGGCACTGCAGCCGCACAGCAGCAGTGTGAAAAATGGGCGAAACGCAGTCATTCGATAATGGCTTAATTACGTGTGGCGATTGGCCTGAATTAGCGAAGGCGCATAATAAAGCATTCTCTGCTAGGATGCCCGTTTCCCGTTGAGATTGACCGATTTCCTGCCTTCCATGACTGCTGAAAATCCGACACTGACCCGTGACTTGACGCGCTGGGGCCTGCTTCAATTGGGGCTGCCAGAAACCACTCCCGCAACCTTGTCGGTGGTCTCTGGTGATGCCAGTTTCCGCCGCTACTATCGCCTGACGCTGGACAGTGGTGAGGCCTTTATTGCGGTCTACGCGCCGCCGGATAAAGAAAACAACCCTGCCTTTATTGCTGTTCAGCAGCGGATGATGGCCGCCGATTTGCGGGTTCCCGGTCTGTTGGGCTGGGATTTACAGCAGGGGTTTATGTTGCAGGAAGACTTTGGCGATGCGCTGTTGCGCCCGGCGCTGTCTGATCTTGATGCGGCCGATCGCTATTATCGTCAGGCCTTCGATAGCCTGCTGAAAATGCAGGCTATGCCCTTACAAGATGGCGATCTTCCCGATTACGACCGCGAGCGGCTGTTGGAGGAGATGGCGCTCTTTCCCCACTGGTTCGTACAGCAGCTATTGGGCTATACCCTCAGCGACGAGGAGTGGCAGATGCTGGCGCGACTGTTTGATGCGCTCGCCAAGCGGGCGATGTCCCAGCCGCAGGGCTTTGTGCACCGGGATTTCCACAGTCGCAATATCATGCTGCTGGAGAATGACGAACTGGGACTGATCGACTTTCAGGATGCCGTGCGCGGCCCAGTCAGTTACGACCTCGTGTCACTGCTGCGCGACTGTTATATCCACTGGCCTGCCACCCGTGTCAGCGAGTGGATTGAGGCCTATCGCCAGCAGGCACTGACGGCCGGGCAGTCGATGCCGGATGCCGCCGAGTTTGCCCGCGATGTGGATTGGATGGGGCTGCAAAGGCACATCAAAGTGCTGGGAATTTTTGCCCGTCTTAAATTGCGTGACGGCAAATCGGCCTACCTCGACGATCTGCCATTAGTCATTGCCTATACCCTGTCGGTCGCGCGGCAGTATCCCGAATTTGATGAATTTGTGCGCTGGTTTGAAACACGGCTGTTGCCGCTGGCGGCAGCGCAGCCCTGGTATCGGGAACTGCGCCTGTGAGGGCAATGATCCTCGCCGCCGGGTTTGGCGAGCGCATGCGCCCGCTGACCGAGACCACCCCCAAGCCACTGCTGCGCGCCGCGGGGAAACCCTTGATCGATTATCACCTGGAGAAGCTCGCCGTTGCGGGGTTTAACGAGGTGGTGGTCAACAGTGCCTGGCTGTCTGAACAGATTGTGGATTACCTCGGCGATGGCGCTCGCTACGGTTTGCAGATCACGCACTCGGTTGAACACGAGCCGCTGGAAACCGCCGGAGGCATTGTGCGGGCGTTACCTCTGCTGGGTGAGGCGCCCTTCCTCCTCCTTAACGGTGACGTGTGGAGCGATATCGACTTTGCGCCTCTGCGGGCGATTCGGCCAGCCGGTGCAGAGCTGCTGATGGTGGACAACCCCGCACACAACCCCGCTGGTGACTTTGCACTGGGCGACGACGGCCTGCTTCGTGAACAGGGCGAGCCGCGCTACACCTTTGCCGGGGTGAGTGTCTGGCAGCCGGCATGCTTTGCGGGACTGGCGCCAGGGCGCCGCCCTCTGAAACCTCTGATGCAGGCCTTAATGGCTCGATCGCAGTTGAGCGGCCGTCTTCATCGCGGTCAATGGTGGGATATCGGAACGCCGGAACGCCTCGCTGCGCTGGATGCCGAGCTGCGCTCTGCGTAAACTACGCACTCTTTTCTGCCGCGACACTGCATACGGGATCGACCATGGCCGACTACTGGATAGCCCCCTCAATTCTCTCTGCCGACTTTGCCCGCCTGGGCGAGGAAGTGGACACCGTGCTGGAAGCCGGTGCGGATATTGTTCACTTCGATGTAATGGACAACCATTATGTGCCCAATCTCACCATCGGCCCGATGGTGTGTAAGGCGCTGCGCAATCACGGGGTGAAAGCGCCCATTGATGTGCACTTGATGGTGTCGCCCGTCGATCGCCTGATCGGTGACTTTGCCGAAGCCGGTGCCAGTATTATCACCTTCCACCCGGATGCCTCTATTCACGTAGACCGCTCTCTGCAGATGATCCGCGATGCGGGCTGTAAGGCCGGATTGGTACTGAATCCTGCCGTTGGCCCTGACGTACTGAAATACGTGATGGACAAACTCGACATGGTACTGCTGATGTCGGTAAATCCCGGCTTTGGCGGACAGAAGTTTATTCCTTCAACTATCGATAAAGTGCGTGAAGTTCGCGCAATGATCGATGCCAGCGGCTACGACATCCGTCTGGAAGTGGACGGCGGGATTTCCGCCAAGAATATTGCTGAAATCGCGGCGGCCGGTGCCGACACCTTTGTTGCGGGTTCGGCAATTTTCAACGCCGAGGACTACACCGCGGTGATCGACAACATGCGCAGCGAACTGGCCAGCGTATGATGCGTCTGCAAACGCTGTTGGGCGAGGCACCGCTGCAGGCACTGCTGTTCGATCTGGACGGCACGCTGGTCGATAGCGTGCCCGATCTGGCCGCGGCGATGGATCACGCTCTGGAATTTTGCGGCTACCCGCCTGCTGGCGAGGCGCGTGTGCGGACATGGGTGGGCAATGGCGCGCCTAAACTGGTTGAGCGGGCATTGACCTGGGCACTGGAAGTCAGTGAGCAGCAGGCACCACAGGCTCAGCAGCGCGTGTTGCTGGAAGCGTTCTACAACGCCTACGCCGAAGACAGCAGTTCGCGCAGTCGCCTGTTTGACGGGGTACGCGAGGCGCTGGAGTACTGGCAGGCGGCAGGCATTAAACTGGCCTGTGTCACCAATAAACCCGAGCGTTTCACCCATCCTATCCTCGCCACCTTTGATTTGCAGGAGTTGCTGCCGGTCGTGGTCGGCGGGGACACTCTGCCGACTCGAAAGCCTGATCCTGCGCCGCTGGTTCTGGCTTGTGAGCAGCTCGGGGTGTCGCCGAAAAATGCGGTGATGGTCGGTGATTCCAGCAACGATATTCAGGCGGCGCATGCGCTCGGCATGCCCGCGGCCTGTGTCAGTTTCGGCTATAACCACGGCGCGCCGATTCAAGAGGCGGGTGCCGACTTGCTGGTCGATCATTTCAGCGACCTGGTCTAAGTCGTCACGCTGTCGCTTCCCGGCGAATTCAGTCGGGTTTGCAGTAGGCGTGCTGTCGACACTGCGCCTGCCAGGCCAGCGGCAGGCAGTCGCATTCCGGGGTAAGCATATCCGGCTGAATATGCTGAATTTGCATTAGCCGCCGCTCCAGCGCGGCTTCGTCCTCCAATCCACCATCGTGCTCGATATGCAGCACTGGCTGCTGTCGTTGGTGCAGCAGGTAGTGGCCGATCAGCAGGCTGCGATGGCAGGTCGCTGGGTCTTTCTCCGCACACATCAGCGCAATGCGCAGGGATTTTTCCATTCCGGCAAACACCCGTTCGATGCCGTTCAAAAACAGCTCGGCGGTTTGCAGACGGTCAAACTGCACCTGTCCGCGGTCATCATAATGGGCAGGGTCTTTGGAGCGCGGGCCGAGTTCATCCCCCAGATATACGTAATGGATACCGGCTGCGCGCAAAGAAGCGGCCAGTGGCTCGCGGTGATAATCGTGGAAGGCCTTGCTGTAGGGGACGGATCGCACGTCGGCGATCGCATCAATCCGATGCTGGCGAAGTTGCGCCAGAAAGGTATCCAGCGGTTTGGTGGCATAGCCTATGGAGAACAGCTCGGGCATGGGCAAGTCGGTGTGCAAAGCGCAGCATTGTACACCGGCGATGGCGGCAACGCAGGGCGTGGTGTCTGCCCTGCGTTGCTTGAGTGACTAGCGGTACTCCTCGGGGATGGTCAGCTCGTAGGTCGTGCCAAACCAGGGGATGCCGAGATTGACCGGGCCGCGCTGCGAGCTGAAGTACAGGCGGCTGCCGTCGGCGGTAAACGCCGGTCCGGTCAGCTCGCTTTCGCCACCCGGTACCTGCAGCAGGATTTTCGCGGGCTGGTTGGGAATCATCACCATCAGCCGCATGGCGTCGCCGTCTTCGGCCACAATCACATCGCCAGCGGGGCTGACGACCAGGTTGTCGACATCGTCGTAGGGCAGTTCGTCGACGGCCGTCAATTGCTCGTTGTCGAACACGACTTCGATCAGCTCGTTGTCGACGTCCAGCGCATACACGCGGTTGTCGCCTTTACAGGCAAAGAAGATCACCGCACGCAAGGGGTGGTCGCTGCCATCGACGGTCTGGCGCTGACCTTCGGGGAATTCCTGAGTCCAGATGCCTTCGCCACCTTTGAATACGGTGCCGGGTGCGCCGACACCCGTGGCTTCAATTTCACTGCGCACCTCGGCCTGAGTGCGCTCCGGGGACTGTACCGCGACCCATTTCACCTTGTGCAGTTTGCGGGCGACGTCGAGGTCTTCCTGATAGCCACCGGCCTCGAAGCCCTCAATTTCCAGAACCTCCAGCAGGCCGTTGTCCAGGTCGAGACCTTCCTTGCCATTGATCGAAGTCTTGGCGCCGACCGAGGTGAAGCGGTAGAGGCGTCCGCTGCCGCTGTCTTCTGTCAGATAAAGGGTGCGCGTTGGCAGATCGACGGCGACGGCCTCGTGATTAAAGATGCCCAGCGCCGGGCGGGCAACGGCATCGTCGGCACTGCCAAAGGGGTCGCACTCGTAAACCTGACCGTCACTGACTTCCTCGCAGGACAGCCAGGTTTGCCAGGGCGTCGCGCCGCCTGCACAGTTGTTGCGGGTGTCGCGAAGAATACGGTAGTTGTCACTGATATCGCCGTTGGCATCGAAGCGCAGCGCGCCGACGCCACCGGGGGTGGATTCACTGTTGGAGACATAGACCCAGCCGCCGTCATCGGCCTGGAACACGGCGCCGCCATCGGGGTTGCTGTGCCAGAGCGTGAAGTTAAAGGACGGCGAAAAACCGGCTCGCGCCACACGGCGAATAGAGAAACCCTCGGGAATCAGTGTGCCGTCGACATCGGATTCAACCAGATTGCCGATATTGGCAAGGGGGCCGGCCTGGAGCGGCAGTTCGGTGGCCGGAACTACCGGGTCCGGAACGTCGGGGACATCGGGCACGTCTGGAACGTCTGGGGTGTCAGGGGTGGAGCTGTTGTTGGATGAGCTGGACGAGCCGCCACAGCCGTATATGCCAAGGGCAGCTGAGCCCAGAAACATGGATCGCAGTACTTGGCGGCGACTGCTGATGAGTTTTTTTGACGTCACGACATCCTCCTGTAAACGGCCAAAGACAAAGCCGAATACGCTAGAGGAAAAGTATGGCAGTTTGATGAAAGTGTGATGTAGAGGGTGAAGCTAGCGGGTGTAAAACGTCACCCGCTAACGGTCGTCTTCAAGCGAACAGAAAGTTGCGAATCAGCTCCTTGCCGCCCTCGGTCGCAAAGGATTCCGGGTGAAACTGAATGCCGAAGATGGGGTAGTCGCGGTGCTGAATTCCCATGATTTCAAAATCACCGCCCTGACGGATGCGCGATAAATTATCGAATTCCCTGGCCGGGAAGTCGCCGACCAGCGCTGTCAGTTGCAAGCACTCGGGGAAGGATTCGGCCTCGGCCATCAGTGAGTGGTAGCGCATCACTTCCAGTTGATCGGGAATGTTGGCGAACATGCCCTGACGGTTATGACTGATGGGGCTGATTTTGCCGTGCATGGGCAGCGGGGCTTTAACGACCTTGCCGCCGAACACATGGACAATGCCCTGCATACCCAGGCAGACGCCCAGCAGCGGCGTGGTTTTGCCCAGTTCGGCAATCACCTGCGCACAAACACCGAAGTAGTGCTCGTCATCCGGCGAGCCCGGGCCGGGTGAGACAATAATCCGGTCGGCCTGCATGTCGCGAATTTGCTCAAGGCTCAACTCGTCGTTGCGTTTCACCACAATGCTGAAATCGTCCACCGCGCCACGGTTTTTCTCGGAGGTGAGAATTTCGCCGATGTACTGATAGAGGTTGTAGGTAAAGGAGTCGTAGTTGTCGATAATCAGTACTTTCACGATGCGGCCCCCTGGTCGGCGCTGTGGTCCATAAAGGCATCCAAGACTTTTTTGGTGCCAGCAAATTTGCGCACGATTTCTTCGTACTCATCGTCGGGGTTGGAGTCGTAGACGTTGCCGCCACAGGTTTGCACGTAGGCCTCCTCACCGTTGGCAAACACCGTGCGAATCGGAATGGCAAAGGTGCAGTCACCGTTAAAGGAGAAGTGGCCGACCGCGCCGCCGTAGGGGCCGCGACCGTCGTTTTCCAGGGCGTTAATAATTTTCATCGCCTCGATTTTGGGCGCGCCGGTGAGGGTGCCCGCCGGGAAATTACTCGCCAGTGCCGAGAACATGTCTTCACCCTCAGCGATAATGCCCACAATTTCGCTGGAAATATGCTGCACGTGGCTGAAGCGCTTGATGTCCATCAGGCTGCGCACTTTCACTGTGCCAAACTGGGCGACCCGGCCGATATCATTGCGGTGCAGGTCAACAATCATATTGTGCTCGGCAATTTCCTTGGGGTCGTTAAGCAGGGTGCGGGCCAGTGCGGTATCTTCTTTTTCGTCGGCGCCGCGCTTGGTGGTGCCCGCCAGCGGGAAGGTTTCCATCTCGCCCTGACGCAGGCGGAACAGCAACTCGGGGCTGGCGCCAATCAGTTTCTGCTGACCGAATTTTACGTAGTACATCTGCGGCGAAGGGTTAATCTCGCGCATCTTCTCGTAAATATTGATGGTGTCGCCTTCCAGCTTGAAGCGCTTTTTAAAGCCCACTTCGGTCTGAAAGATTTTGCCGTCGATAATATCCTGCTTCACTTTCATCACTGCTGAGCGGTGATCTTCGCGGCTCATGGTTTCGCCCATGGCGGTGATTTTCAACGGGCCGTTCACCACGTCGTTGGCGCTCAACAGGGCTTCAATTTCTGCCAGACGGCTGTCGCTGTAGTAAAAGTAGAAAACCTCGCCGGTCATCTTGTCGAGAATCAGGCCGTCTTTGAACAGGCCGAAGCGGAAGGCATCGAACAGCTCGCTGTGCTGAATGTTTAGGCTGGGCTCGAAGTAGTTCATCGCGTCGTAGCCCAGATAGCCGGTGAGACCGCCTGCGTATTTGCGTGAGATGATGTTCTGGGGAACGATCTCGCGCAGCAGCTGGTAGGGATTCTCGCTTGGGTAGTCGACCTTGCTGCCGTCGCGCTCTTCAATGGTCAGGGTATTGCCGTTGGCGTAGAGCAGTTTTTCCGGATCGAAACCGATAATCGAATGGCGGGCAATGTGACTGTCTTCGCCCAGCGACTCCAGATAAAAGCAGTTGTCGTAGCGGCGCTCGATCTTTTTAAACAGACTGAAGAAATCGCAGTCTGCCGTCAGCGTGGTGTAGTGGGGTTTGCGCGGCAGTGAAATGCGCGGCGGTGTCTGGCTCATAAGGGTGCTTATTCCGGTGAATGTTGTTTGAGGGCGCGGGAACCACGGGTCACGGTGGCAATCCCAACGCCGAGCTGTTCGGCAATCTGGCGTTGCGGCAAGCCGGCGGCCAGCAGTTTGAAAATCTGCAGGCGCTTGCTGATCTCCAGCAGCTCGGACGGGGTCAGCAGGTCGCTGAGCAGCTGTTCGAGGCTGTCCGGATCACGGGCCGTCAGCAGGTGTTCGATCAATTCCCGCTGGTAGTGTTTATCCATAGTGTTGCGCGATGTATTCATGTACTAGTACACTATCACAAATCGCGCCAAGTTCAAGCGCGGTGTCGCAGATGTTTTCACGGCGGGGCTTGCGTACAATGCCGCTTCGCATCCGGTGCGGTCGGTCCGGGGCTTTCAGGCGGGAGCAGCCGCAATGCTGTTGATGATAGACAACTACGACTCCTTTACCTATAACGTGGTGCAGTATCTAAGCGAGCTGGGCGCGGCGGTAGAGGTGGTGCACAACGACGCGATCAGCGTTGACGAGATTCGCGCGCTGGCGCCCAGTCACCTGGTGATCTCGCCCGGTCCCTGCACGCCGGACCAGGCGGGCGTATCGATGGCGGCGATTGCGGCCTTCGCCGGGCAAATACCGATTCTCGGTGTGTGCCTGGGCCACCAGTGTATCGGCCAGGTATTTGGCGGTCGCGTGGTTCGCGCCCGCCGGGTGATGCACGGCAAAACCTCGGCCATTCACCATCGCGGTGAGGGTGTGTTCAGTGGCTTGCCCGCGCCGTTTACCGCTACCCGCTACCACTCGCTGGTCGTTGAGTCAGCCGCTTTGCCGGACTGTTTGGCAGTGACCGCCTGGACGGCGGACGAGCATGGCGAGGTCGACGAGATTATGGGGCTGCGCCACCGCGAATGGGATATCGAGGGCGTGCAGTTTCACCCCGAGGCGATTCTGAGCGAGCAGGGTCACGCATTGTTAAAGAATTTTCTGGAGCGCTAATAATGAGCGAAACCATGGATATCAAAGGCGCGCTGGCGCGGGTCATCAAACAACTGGATTTGACCACCGAGGAAATGCAGTCGGTGATGCGCGACATTATGACCGGGCAGTGCAGCGAGGCACAGATTGGCGCGTTTCTGATGGGCCTGCGCATGAAAAGTGAGAGCCTGGACGAGATTGAAGGTGCGGCGCGGGTCATGCGCGAGCTGGCCACGCCGGTGGATGTCAGCGGCCTGGACTACGTGGTGGACATTGTCGGTACGGGCGGCGACGGCGCAAACCTGTTCAACGTGTCCTCGGCCAGCAGCTTTGTGGTAGCTGCGGCGGGTGCGCGCGTGGCCAAGCACGGCAATCGTTCGGTGTCGTCCAAAAGTGGCAGTGCGGACTTGCTGGAAAAGGCTGGCATCGTGCTCGATCTCAGTCCCGAGCAGGTGGAGCGCTGTATTCGCGAAGTGGGGCTCGGCTTTATGTTTGCCGTGAATCACCACAGCGCCATGCGCCACGCTATCGGCCCGCGCCGGGACCTGGCCCAGCGCACGATTTTCAATATTCTCGGCCCGCTGACCAACCCCGCCGGGGTGACCCGCATGGTGCTGGGCGTCTTCACCCCGGAGCTGTGTCGTCCGCTGGCAGAGGTCATGCGCCGCTTGGGCGCGGAACATGTGATGGTGGTGTGTTCCTCTGAGGGCCTCGACGAAATCAGTCTGGCGACGCCGACGCAGGTGGCGGAGTTGAAGGACGGCGAGATCACCGAGTACACGCTGACCCCGGAAGATGTCGGCATTAAGAGCCAGAGCCTGATCGGTCTGTCGGTAGACGGCAGCGAGGCGTCGCTGGCGCTGATCCGCAATGCGCTGAGCAAGCGCGACAACGAAGCGGCGGAAAAAGCGGCGGATATGATTGCTCTCAATGCCGGTGCGGCGCTGTATGTGGCCGGTGTCGCCAGCAGTTTGAAGAACGGTGTGGCGCTGGCGGAAGATGTGATTCACGGTGGCCGGGCTCTGGAAAAAATGCAGGAGTTAGCCGCCTTTACCCAAGGAATGACGCAATGAGTCTGCCGACGGTTCTGACCCGAATTATTGATCGTAAACACGAAGAAGTGGCTGAGCGTCAGGCGCGCAAATCTGTTGCGGCGCTGCGCGATGACATTGCGTCGGCGTCTGCCCCGCGCGGCTTTGTGCAGGCCATGGCCAGCAAGCTGGCTGCCGGACAGTCGGCGGTCATTGCCGAAGTGAAAAAGGCATCGCCCTCCAAGGGTGTGATTCGCGAAGATTTCCGTCCCGCCGAGATTGCGCGCAGTTACGAGCGCGGCGGTGCGGCCTGCCTGTCGGTGCTCACTGATGCCGATTTCTTTCAGGGCAGCGAAGCCTATCTTCAGCAGGCCCGTGCGGCCTGTTCACTGCCGGTAATTCGCAAGGACTTTATTGTCGACCCTTATCAGGTCTACGAGGCGAGGGCGATTGGCGCAGACTGTATTCTGCTGATTGTGGCGGCGCTGGACGACGCGCGTATGGCCGAGCTGAATGCACTGGCGGTCGAGCTGGGTATGGATGTGCTGATTGAGGTCCATAACGCCGAGGAGCTGGAGCGGAGTCTGCCACTGGGCAATCGTCTGGTGGGCATTAATAACCGCAACTTACACAACTTCCACACCAGCCTTGAGACGACGTACTCGCTGCTGGAGCAGATTGGCGATGAGCGTATTGTCGTCACCGAAAGCGGCATCCACACCGCTGACGATGTGGCGGCGATGCGCGAGCATGGCGTCGATGCCTTCCTGGTGGGCGAGGCGTTTATGCGCGCCGATGAGCCCGGCGAGCGACTGTCAGAGCTGTTCTTTTCCTAAGCGGCAAAATCAGAAAACCTTTATCGACAGACGGGGCGTTTGGCCCCGCCTGTATCACGATTACGGCATTGGCAGACTGTGGTCGCTTTCGCGTCCGGTCTGCGTCAGGTTCTGCCACTGTCGGCGGATCCAGTCACTCACGTTGAGGCTGGGAGTCTCCGACTCAGTGTGTCCCACGGTGTCCGGCGTGCGGTGGAGGATCCACCATGTTGGGTCGCCTTGCGCGTCAGCACCCCGATCTGAGCCAAACACCAGGTTATTGCCCGCAGCGCGCGGCCATACGCCGTTGCCAGTGCCAGACAGGCGGCGAGCGGCTGCCCAGCTACCACCGTTCTGCCACTGGCTTCCCCATATCCGGTGACGCCAGTCACTGTCGCGGCTATCCATCCACAGGGCTTGAACGCTGCCGTCTGTCGACAGCGCGAGTGCCGGGCGCTGACTCATGGCAGTGTCCTCCGAGCCGACTGACACCGCGGGCGTCCAGTTCAGGCCACCGTCGTCGGAATGGCTGGCAAAAATGCCGCTGTTCACCCCGGCTGCTTCCAGAACTTTGGCGTCCCATATGGCGACCAGCCGGTCCTCGCCGTCGGCAATAATTGCCGGGTGGCGATCGGCGAGGCTGCCTTCGAGAAAGGCGTCGTCAGGGCTGCCATTGTTGGAAACCCGGACGGCCTCCGACCATGTGCCACTGGCGGGGTCGCGGCGGCGGCTGAGAATTTCCCAGTTATCCGGGTCAGTGCGGTCCAGACCTTCCAGTCCGTCGTGATAGCCGGTCTGGCCGGTCCAGCCGGGGTTGATGTCAAAGCGATTGTCCTGAAAGGCCACGACCACGGTGTCATCGGACAGCACGGCAATCGCCGGGTGCAGTGAGGCGGGATCGCGACTGCTGCGCGTGTCCAGCGCGCTGGCGCCTTCGCAGCTTTTCTCACTGCTCAGGTTTTCCGCTTCGCTGTTCAAGCCGATTTGCACGTAGAGGTCGAAACAGCGACGGCGATTGTCACTCCAGGCCATAACGGGAGTGCCGTCGTGGAGTACCGCGATGGCGGGGCGTATCGCGCGCTGACTGTCGGCCGTCAGGCGGTGCTCTGCATCCCAGTTGCGGCCGCCGTTGATCGAGCCGCGCAGCATAATTTCCGGGCGGCGGGGAATCTGGCCTCGGCGCTCGTCTTCCCAAATCACCCATACAGTGTCGCCATTAGCGGCAATGCGCGGGAAGCGGGCGCTGCCGGGCAGGGTGTTGATGGGGTGCAAGATCTCGCTATCGCCGCGGCGAAACAGGATGTTGGTGCCTTCTTCACTGTGTTGTTCGGCGACAACCAGTGGTATGTCGTCGCCATCCAGCGCGATATCGGCAAAGCCGGAGAAGCGCCCGCGATCACCCATGACCAGAGCGGCGTTGTCTTCCAACAGGAGTGTGTCGGGCACGGTCTGCTCGGGCTGGGGCGCGTTGTTCAGTCCGCTGCGGCGGATAAAAATGGGCGAGGTCAGGGCCAGTCTGCGACCAAGCGGCGAACTCAGTTCTGCGTAAACCCAATAGGGGCTGTCGGTGTCTGGGCGGGGAAGGTCGAAGTTGAAGCTATTGCCGCTCGAAGACGGCGTGAATTCCTTGATGGCGCCGCTGTCGCGTCCCGGCGCGGCGTAAAGACGCAGGCGTTGCAGGCTGTTGCTGCCGGTTACGGTGAGCTTCAGGGTGACGGTGTCACCGGCGGCGACGGTAACGGCATCGCCGGGGAGGGCTTCAAATATACCGTCGCCCTGTCCATCGGCGGTCAAGGTTAAGAAGGGGGCGTTACCGCCTTCGCTGAGGACGGTATGGCCGTCGCGAAGGCCATTGAGAATGCCGCGTTCGGTGATGGCAGACGTGAATACATGGGTTTTCACTGTGCCGGGACCAAAACCCAGCCACAGCTCGCGGAAGTGGTTGTCGGAGCTGGCGGTAATGCCGGTTTCCCAGCCGCGATTCCAGCGTTGCTCGGCATAGGCCAGTTGCAGGTCGATATCCTGAGCGACATTCCAGGCCTCAATCAGGTTTACGCCCACCGTGCTGGCGTGGTCGTTGGGGCTGTTGTCGTCGTTGGTCCAGTCGCGATTGGGGTGGTTGGTTTGCCACACTGCGCCCTGACCGTGGGCATCCCATACGCTCTGCTGGGTGGGTTTGTGTTCCATGCCGCTACCCTGACTGAGGCCGTCGAGCACCGTGTCTGTTGCACCAAAAATATTGGCGTGGGGGCGGCCGTTTGCTTCCTCACCGGGAATCAGCAGCAGTTGCTCAGAGGTCCATTCCGGGTCCCAGTGCTGATCGTAGGTACGGTGATCGGTCAGTGCCAGAAAATCCAGAGACTGGCGCTGTGCTTCGCCAATCTGGTCACTGACTGCGACATTGCCCGGCAGGGCGTCATCGCTGGCTTGCCGCCATATGGAGCCGTCGGAAGAGTGGTCGGTATGGACATGCGTATCGGTAGCCAGCCACAGGCCCTGAGGGGCTGACAGCGATGCGCTGGGCAGCGTCCCCGGTTGCCAGTCGGTGGTGAAATAGCTTGGGGTGGTTACCGGCGGTTCCTGCCCCGAGCCCGAATCATTGGATGATGAGCCGCTGCCCCCGCAGGCCGCGAGTGACAAACAGAGAGCGGCGGCTGGCAGTGCGTAAAAATGGGCAACGGGCGTGGGCAAATGGACCACAAATATCCTCCTTTCGGGGTGGTGATAACACGATGTGTGACACTGGAAAGGCGCGCATTCTATCGTTTGGAAGTGACGATTTTGTTATGTTGCGCTGCCCGGTGTGACATTGCGCTTTCCCTGCTCGCGATTCCCGTCACGTAGATGATGATTTGCTTCGACTTTCGTCGAATGCGTTGTGAGGGTGGCTGGGGTAGACTGCGGGCATCTCTCAGGAATAACGGGGTTTGCGGTGGCGGCGAATCAGTGGGTCATGTTAATGGCCTTCCTCTATTTTGGAATCCTCTTCCTGATTGCCTGGTGGGCTGACCGCCGTGATGCCTGGCCTCGCCGTTTTCGCCCGCTGATCTACAGTCTTTCCCTGGCCGTGTATTGCAGCTCCTGGACCTTCTTCGGTGCGGTGGGACAGGCCGCTGCCGATGGCTGGACCTTCCTGCCCATCTATATCGGCCCGATTTTGCTGTTCCTGTTCGGCTGGCCATTTTTGCGTCGATTGTCGGTCATGAGTACCCGCAACCGGGTGACCTCCATTGCCGATTTCATGGGTTCGCGCTACGGCAAAAGCCAGATGCTGGCGGCACTGGTCACCTTTCTGGCTGTCTTCGGCAGTCTGCCGTATATCGCCCTGCAATTAAAAGCCATCACCCAGGCGTGGATCAGTGTTGAGCAACTGTGGGATCAGCGTGCGGCTGACCTTGGCTCCCAGCGTTTTGGCAGCGATTTCTTCGGTGGCGTCAATCTCAGTCCGGATCCCGGCAGCACGAGTTTTGTCGCGGCCTTGATTTTGGTGTTGTTCACGGTCGCTTTCGGTACACGGGTCGCCGACAAGCGGCATCGCCACCGCGGCCTGATGGCGGCCATTGCGATGGAGTCCATCGTTAAACTGGCGGCGTTTGTCATGGTGGGCGCCTTTGCCATCAGCCTGCTCTGGTCCAGCTACAAGAGCGGGGTTGCCGTTCCTCTGGGGCCACTGGGTGAGTGGCCGGACTGGAGTCAGTTTACGACACAGGTGCTGCTGGCGATGGCGGCAATTGTGTGTCTTCCCCGCCAGTTCCATGTGATGGTGATTGAGGATCACAGCCGCCGCGACATGCGTCTCGCGCGCTGGATTTTCCCGATATATCTGCTGCTGTTCTGTCTGATGATCGCGCCGATTTCGATTGTTGCCCAGGAGGCGCTGTCGCATTTTGGCGGCAGCGCCGACATGCTGGTGGTGTCCATGCCGCTTTATCACGACAAGCAGGAGCTGGCAGTCGTGGCCCTGCTGGGTGGCATGTCGGCGGCGACCGGTATGGTGATTGTGGCCTGTGTGACGCTGTCGGTCATGGTGTGTAACGAGTGGCTGGTGCCCCTGTGGCAGTATCTGCGGCAGGGGCATGAAATTAACGCCCGCTGGCTGCAGCAGGTAAGACGTATTGCCATTGCGGCGGTGTTATTTGCCGCCTGGCTGTTGGAGCAGCAGCTCAGTGCGCGGGGCGGACTGGCCTCGCTGGGCCTGTTGTCCTTCGCCGCCGCTTCTCAGTTGGCGCCTGGGTTGGTGGCGGCCTTGTACTGGCGCCGGGCTCACGCCCGCGGTGTGGTTACCGGTTTGCTGGTCGGCGGGCTGCTGTGGGCATATACCCTGCTGCTGCCCGCTATTCTCGGTGCGGAGCACGCTCTGGTGGTCAGCGGTCCCATGGGGATCACGGCACTGCGCCCGGAAGCGCTGTTCGGCTTCGAGTTCGGGGATAGCCTGAGCCACGGTGTGTTCTGGAGTGTTGCCGTCAATGCGCTGCTCATGATTCTGGTGTCGCGGCGCTCGCGCTTCAGCAGCATCGATCTCCGGCAGGCCCGGAGCTTTACCGAAGTGCGGGTGGAGTTGCGTCAGCGCGAAGCCGAGTTGGAACTGACGTCAGTCGAAGCCTGGCAATTGCACCGCTTGCTGGTGCCGCTGTTCGGCGAGCGTCGCTGTGAAAAAATGTGGCAGCGATTCGAGCAGCGACTCGGTCACCGCCTGCTGCAAAGCGACCGGGTTCCTCGTTTCGTCGTGAAAGATGTTGAAGAATCACTGGCGTCTATTGTCGGCGCGGTCTCGGCCCACCGTACCTTAGAGTTGTTGGCCAAACGCCGACCGTTGGATATCGATGAATTTGTCAGCCTGATCGGCAATACCTCTCGGCAGATTCAGTTCGGTCAGGATCTGCTGCAGATCACTCTGGAAACCGTGCCTCAGGGTATCAGTGTGGTCGACGCCAACCTCAATCTGGTGGCCTGGAATCAGCGTTATGTAGATCTGTTTAATTTCCCCGAGCGGCTGTTGTATGTCGGCTGCCCAATAGCCCGTATTTATCAGTACAACGCCGAGCGCGGCTATTTACAGGACGCCGATGCCGATATCGACGCCGCGATTACGCGCCGACTGTCGCTGCTGCAGGGCGCGCAACCCTACCGACTGGAGCGCAACCTGCCCAATGGCTTGGTGGTTGAGATTTGTGGCACGCCGATGGCGAATGGCGGCTATGTCACCACCTATACCGACATCAGTGAGTACCGCGCTATTTTCAATGAACTGGAGTCAGCCAAAGCCCAGTTGGAAGAGCGCGTGGCGGCGCGCACGTCAGAGCTGGAAGCGGTGAATGACTCTCTGGCCGAGGAAAATGCCACCCGGGCACGCATTGAACGAGAGTTGAACGCAGTGTACGCCAGTAAGAACCGCTTCTTGGCATCCGCCAGTCACGACCTGTTGCAGCCCATCAACGCCGCGAGGCTGTTTACCGCGGCATTGGCGCATAAAGTGGACGCCAGTGATAACGATAGTCTGCGCGATGAGGTCTCTCATATCGATGAGGCATTGGCGAGTGCGGAAACCTTGATTACCTCCCTGCGGGAGATTTCACGTCTCGATTCCGGCCGCCTGCAAGTGAAGCGTGAAGAGTTTCCGGTGCAGGGTTTGCTGGATACCTTGGGGCGCGAGTTTTCGGCTATTGCCGAGCGCACCGGACTCCGTTTGCGCGTGGCGCCCTGTTCCGAATGGGTGTACAGCGATAAACACCTGTTGCGGCGGATTATTCAGAATTTATTGGGCAATGCCCTGCGCTACACGCCGGAGGGCAAGGTGCTGCTCGGCTGTCGACGCCGGGGAGAGTACCTGGCTATACAGGTACTCGATACCGGGCCGGGTATTGCCGAGGCGGATCGCCAGCGTATTTTTGAAGAGTTTGAGCGGGCCGCCGAAGCAGCGCACCGCGAAACCGAAGGCGGGCTTGGCCTGGGGCTGTCGATTGTCCGGCGTATCAGCGCGATGTTGGGGCATGCCATGGAGTTTACGACGCAAGAGGGGCATGGCACGGTATTCACCATCAATGTGCCGATCTCCTCGGCTCGCCGTCAGAAGCGCGTGGCGCCTGCCAATGTCGTTCATTCCGAGCTGGCAGGGTTACGCGTGCTCTGTGTGGACAACGAGGCGGCCATCCGCGCCGGTATGCAAAGCCTGTTATCTCAGTGGGAATGCCAGACCCTGGCGGTGGCTTCGCTGCGTGAAGCGCTCAGCCAATGGCGGCAGCCTGAGCCTCCTGACCTCGTGCTGGTGGACTACCACCTGGACCATGGTGAGACTGGCCTGGATTTGCTCAATGCGCTTAGTGTGCACTGGGAGCAGTCACTGAAAGCCATTGTCATCAGCGCAGACAATGATGATGCGTTGCGCAACAGGGTCAGAGAGGCGGGGTATCGCTTCCTTGCCAAGCCGGTGAAGCCTGCAGCACTGCGTTCGCTGATGAGAACACTGGCGGTTAAATAACAACGCAGACAGCGGTGCTTGCATCGCCGGGCGCTTCCAGCCTAGCGGTGAGACACGCGTGAACGACGTAAAATCAACGCGGGTCAACGACTCGTTGAGTGCGCTGTGTGGCGCCCATCCCCTCTGTTTTCTTCAGCTATTCACATCAGGTGCTTGCAATTCTGCAATGGCGCATCCTTGTCATAAAAGCTTCGCTCTCGAGCAAGAAAGACTTAACTGAAGTGTCATAACCGCGCGGTGTAATGGTCGCGAAATTTTCTTCTAAGCGCAAAATTCGAGCGCACCTCACTTTCAGTTAAATGGACTAAATTATGATTTTCTCTCCACGCAAGCGAAATATTGCAGGCGGTTTGCTGCTTGCTGCCGCGATCAGCGCCTGTAGCTCAGATGACGATAATAACAACTCACAGCGCGACGCCGCCGGTGATCCACCCGAGACGAGCACGCCCGTAGAGCCCTTTATTATCGGTCTTCTGCCAGACACTCAGGGTGGTTCTGATGCACAGGGTCAGGCGCATGTTGCCATGCACCCGATGCGAGCGGTGTTGGCGCATCAGGCGAATGAAGGTGTCGACATGGTTATTGCCGTCGGTGACCTTACGGATAAAGGCAGCTCGATTGAGTGGGCTGAGTGGACATCCGTTGCCGATACCTATCGCGATCAGGGTATTGAGTTCATGCCGGTGATGGGAAATCACGAGATGAACTATGCCTACACCACGGAATGGATCGCCACGATGCGCAACTACATTCCGGACGACGCCGTGCATATGCCGGGTTACGAGTGGGTCAACTACTATGTTGTTCGCGATAATGTGTTGGTTATCGGTCTGGCCTACTACAACCTGCCACTGGCGATTAGCTGGATTAAAGATGTTGTGGCCGATACGGCAGACCGTGTTGATCACATTGTGGTGGCCAGCCACGATGGGCTTATCGGGGCGAAATACGGTCAAACTCGCGAGCAAATCGTTGAGGGAACCAAAGGCGACGATTGGGTCTTCAGTGTTCAGAAAGATATCCGCGAGTTTTTCTCTGAGCACGACGTGATTTATGTGCAGGGGCATGAGCACCAGTACCAGCGTTCGCTGGTCTCTGCGACCACGATGCAGACGACGCTTCCTGCGAGTTCAACGCCGTCAGGCGGCAACTATCAAATGGGCGCGTACACCCAGATTATGGCGGGTAACGCGTCTTATAAAGGCTATGAGTTCCGTTATGGCGAGCGCGAGCTGGTGCAGGCCATCGTGGCTCAGAAAAACGCCACCTTCATCGAAGGTAACGGTTCTGATCACTTCGACGTGAACTCGGCATTGCTGCAGTTTGAAGGAGACCGTGTCGATTATCGCGCTTATTACGCCGAGCATCAGGCTACGAGCAATGCGCCTGATCAGGCATTCACGGCTGACTGGCAGTTGATGGATAAATTCTCGCGTGGCAAGAATCGCTGCGAAACACTGATTTATCCCAACTCCATTCCGGAAGGGACGCGGTCGGTTCTGGTTTTCCAGCCGGAATATATCACTGACATTTGTCTCGCTGATGACGGGGCGAGTGCGCAGCTGGTGGGTGGGGTGAATAACACCTTTAACCGTACTGACAGCCGGACCCGTGATATGGAATTTGTACCGGGGTTCACGCGTGCGGAAAGCCTGATGGATCTGACACGGCTCGCATATCAGTGGCTATACCAGTACCACGAGAGCTGGACGCCGAACCTGAACAACCTCTATCGCGTGGTGCCGGATGAAAACGAAAACGTTCTGCTCATTCCGGAAACCACCATCGACTTGAAAGAGCACGTCACCATGAGCTGGCAGCCGGCGCTTGCCGACACTGCCAGCGATCGCCTGATTATCAGCGGCATGCAGAATCAGACCGGTGTCTATCAGGGCGCCTATGGCGGTCTCAAGCAGATGGATGTCGATACGGGCTTGGCGTTCTCGCAGCCGGATGGCAGTGCCAAGGCTCCGAAGTTATTGCCAGCAACGGCGACACAAAGCTGGAATATTGCTAACGCCGCGGCGGATCGCTATGCGGTTCAATTCCAGATGCCCGAGGGCATGGAGGCGACCGGGGTTATCCTTGCAACGCGCGATGCAGATCAGTGGCAGGCGTTGAGTGATGAGGCCTGTATTGTCGACGGCGCATGGAGTCAGGATTATCTCGATACGGCGCCCCCGAGTCTGGCCGATGGCTGTGATGACGAGAAACTGTTGGGCTATGACGCGTCGCAGCGCGCCTGGTGGGCCGTATTGGACCGCGATGTCGAGCTGGCACTGATTACGCGATAATTGTCCGCCTGACGACGAAAAGGCCGCGCGTTTGCGCGGCCTTTTTTTGTTGAGCTGTCCCGTCCTGAAATAGGTTTACACCCATGAGGCCTATTTATGGATACCACTACACCCTCCTCAACAAAGCGTACTCAGCGCGATTACACACTGGGCTTTAAATTGTCAGTCGTAGAGCAAGTCGAAA